>OGST01000217.1_pt1 | contig 49262 bp, 40 predicted proteins | sample 1574021 | NCBI WGS metagenome assembly OGST01 (sample SAMN03295847, study PRJEB24534) | human gut metagenome | isolation source: fecal sample 7 from infant 6 | host: Homo sapiens | place: USA: Pittsburgh, PA | collected 2014-07 | reverse complement strand
GGTTTACGCAGGCCCGCCGGTAGGGTGAGCGAGTGAAACGCGCAGTCGCTGGCCGGGATCAGCACCCAGGCCGGGTACTGCTCAGCCAGCGCCGGGAAAGGGCTGGCGTCGTCAGTCGGCCACCGGCCGCTGGCCTCGTGGTGCGGCTCGCCGGGGGCGAAGAGTTGCCAGTGCAGCGGCGCCTGCGCGGCGGCGAGGTGCACGATCAGCATGGCCTGGGGAGAAGCATTAATCTTGTTCATCGACCACCATAGAGAGTCCATATCGCCGCTGGACGACGGTAAACGTGCGCCCCGATTGTTGCAGGACGCTGTGCAGCTGAAAGCGGAGATTGCCGGTCACCACGGTAAAAGCGGCGATAAAGCGTGCGCTGTGCACCGTCAGCCAGGGACGGGCAAGCGTGGTATCGGTTTTCTGCAGCGTCGGCTGCGCGAGAAAGGCGGCGACGCTGCTCCACCCGGTTCGCGGGCGGTTGTGCAGCAGCTGTTGCGCCTCCTGCAGCGTCAGATCGCCGGGAAAGAGGGCCACCAGCAGGGCGGCCTGGGAGGGGCGCAGGGTGTTGACATTGACCTGCAGCGCGTCATCCGGCTGGACGCAGACGAAGGGGAGCAGGCGCTGATAGAGCGCGGCGTCCATCCCGGCCAGCAGGCGCAACTCGCTGACATCCTGCATCGGCTGGTTGGCGGCGAGATAGCCCGGGGTTTGCGCCATATAGACCTCGTCCTCCGCCCCGTTCAGCCGCGGCTGGCCGTCGCTGTCCGTCCAGTCGCCAAGGGCGGCGGCGATCTGGCTGGCGCGCAGCGGCGGCTCGCCGAGCAGCGCCAGCAGCCGAACGAAGACGTCGGTCGGGTAGGGCGTTCCGTCGCCAGCCTCATCCGCGCGATGGTCAATAGCATTGAGGTTGAAGCAGGCGTGCCCGTCGCGGATCGTGGCGCGGATTTCGCCATCGTCGAGGGTAAAGCGGCGCCCCTCCTGCGCCCAGGTTTGCGCCAGGTTCGTTTGACTGGGCGAGTCCAGCGCATCGCGTTGCAGCAGCGCGGCGGCCATGTTTTCCGCCGCCAGGGCGTACCATCTGGCCTGCAAATTATCGAGGGTCACGGCGGTATGCTGATACATGACCGCGGTGCGCTCGGTCATGGCGCTGGCGAGGATCATCATCAGGGCGAGGATGAACAGCACCATCAGGAGCGCGACGCCGCGTTGCCGATTTATCACTGGCCGCCTCCCGGGGTGAGTAAAAACAGGCGGGTTATCTCCCCGCTGTTCGCCAGCGTCAGGGTGATCTCCAGCCCCTGCGGCAGCCTCTGCGGGCGGTCCCAGGTTTCCTGCCAGCGCCCGTCGGCGTAAAACCGCAGGCGAAACGCCGTGACCTCGCGCAGCAGCACCCGGACCGTCGGCTGGCTGCCGGTCAGCGGATCCTGCTGATCGAAGCTCAGACGCTCAAGCTGCTGCTGGCGCAGACGGTAGCTGACGTTCTGGATCTCCGAGCGCGGGAGGATCCCCAGCGGGTTTGGCCAGCCGCTGCGGCTGAAGGCCAGTCCCCAGTCGTCGCTCTGCAACTGGAAACGTCCGGCGAAGAAAAACGTGTCGCTGTTTCTGGCGCGACGGGGAATGATGTGGGTGACATCGTCGGCTATCTGGCGAAAGGCGCGCTGGAGGGCCGCGATCTGCTGGCTTTTCTCGCGGGTCAGGCCATCGGCGCGGATGACGTTCTGCAGCACCATCACGGCGGCGGCGCTGAGGACGGCGAGGATAGCCAGCGCCAGCAGCGTTTCGATCAGAGTGAAACCGCGCATTTTCGTTATCATGGCGGCGTCACCCAGGTGCGCAGGGTGGCCAGCGGCGCGGGATCGCTTTTTTGCCGCCGGACCTCCACGTCCAGCGCCCGCAGCTGCGGCAGCGCGGTTTCCACTCCCTGCCAGCGGACAAACCAGCGCGTCCCGGCGGCCTCCACGGTGGTTTCAGACCAGCTGAGGGCAGGCCAGCGTTTCTCCAGCCGCAGCTGCACCAGCTGGTTATCCGCCAGCCAGCTGGCGAGGATTTTCTCTTCCATACGCCCGAGCTGGCGCGTCTGCTGCAGGGTGGACTGCATCACCGCCAGGCCAGCGAGGGCGAAAATCACCAGCGCGACCATCACTTCGATAAGCGTCATTCCGGCTTCACGCTTCATGGCTGCTCCCGCGCAGCCAGCGGCTGGCTGTCGCCCTGGGCGTCGACGTTGATGCCCGTCGCGGCGTCAATCCGCAGCTGAAACGGCGTGACTTCACCGCCGGGAAAAATAAGCACGTCGGGCTGCTCGCCCGGCGTCCACGCCTGGCCGTCGGGAAAGTGCAGCGTCAGCCTGGCCCGCGGGAGGGTTTCCGCCGTGGTGACGCGTCCGGCCTGCAGCGGCAGCCACTGCGCGTTGCCCCACCGGTCGTCAGCCGCCGCCGGGGCGCTATCGTCGGCAGGCTGCAGGCGCATAAACTGCCAGCGCTCAGGGTGGATGATAATGCCGAAGAGCTGACCGGTTTGCTGCCCGCGCTCGCGGACAAAATCCAGTTGCGCCTGAAAGCGCGCCAGGATCTGTGTGGCCTCCTGGGTGCGGGCGGAGGGAAACGCCAGCAGCACCATGCTGGCGCTGACGCCGATCAGCAGCAGGACCAGCATCATCTCCAGGAGGGTGAAACCGCGCTGAGACACTATTTCTTCCCGAGGGTCCAGTTGCCGATATCGTCATTGGTGTCGGGCATCCCGTCCGGGCCGACGCTGAAGACGTCGATGGCGCCATGCTGACCCGGGCTTAACAGCTGATACTCATTCCCCCACGGGTCCTGCGGCAGACGGCGGATATAGCCGCCTTCCGGGTAGTTGCGGGCATGCGGCTCGGCGGCCGGAGCGGTCACCAGCGCCTGCAGTCCTTGTTCGGTGTTGGGGTAGCGGCTATTGTCGAGTTTATACATGTCCAGCGCTCCCTCGAGCGCCACCAGATCGCTGACCACCTTCTGGCGGTCCGCTTTCTCCTTGTTGCCCATCAGGTTAGGCACCACCAGGCTGGCGAGAATGCCGAGAATGACGATCACCACCATAATTTCCAGTAACGTGAAACCGCGTTGCCGTTGCATAGTTTTCTCCATTAATACAGTTACATACTCATAAGTGTGTTCAGTTGCAGGATCGGCTGCAGGATGGCCAGCACGATAAACAGCACCATGCCGGCCATGGTGACCACCAGCAGAGGCTCAAACAGGCTGAGGGCCATCTGGATCTGCGCGCTCAGCTCCCGGTCCTGGTTCTCCGCCGCGCGCTCCAGCATGGCGGTCAGTTCTCCGCTCTGTTCGCCGCTGGCGATCATGTAGCGCATCATCGGCGGAAACAGGGCGGTGGATTCCAGCGCCCGATGCAGACTGACGCCTTCGCGTACCGATTCGCTGGCCGCCGCCAGCTGGCTGCGCGCCCAGGCGTTGCTGAGGACGTCGGCGCTGATGCGCATCGACAGCAGCAGCGGCACCGCGCTGGCATTGAGAATGCTTAAGGTGCGGGCGTAGCGCGCGCTGTTGACGCTGCGGGCCACGCGGCCGATGACCGGCAGGCGCAGCAGCGCCCGGTCCCAGGCGAGCCGCCGGGCGGGCTGGCGCAGCAGATAGCGCAGCGCCAGCAGCGCCAGTAACGACAGCAGCGCCAGCCAGGGGCCCGCGCTGCGCACGATGTCGCTCAGGCTCATTAGCAGCCGGGTAGAGAAGGGCAGGGCCTGTTTAAGATGGACAAACTGCTCAACGACTTTCGGCACCACGGTGGAGAGCAGAATGGCGATCACGCTGATAGCGACCAGCGTCAGTACGATGGGGTAGATCATCGCCTGCAGCAGGCGGGCGCGGAGCTGCTGGCGCTGCTCGGTATAGTCAGCAAGCCGGTTCAGTACGCCGTCGAGATGGCCGGAGGTTTCGCCGGCCGCCACCATGGCGCAGAACAGCCCGTCGAAGCAGGCGGGATAGCCGCGCATCGCCTCCGCCAGCGAGTGGCCTTCGAGCACTTTGCTGCGCACCCCGGCCATTAACGTTCTTAGCGACGGCTTTTCGCACTGCTGGGCGACGGCATCGAGCGCCTTTTCCAGCGGGATCCCGGCGGCAACCAGAGTCGCCAGCTGGCGGGTGAGCAGGGCTAAATCACCGGCGCTGGTGCGCCGGGTAAGGGATCCGCCGGCCCACAGTCGGCGCGCCGGGTCGGCAGTTGTCACTTCCAGCGCCAGCCAGCCCTTGTCCCGCAGCAGCTGGCGGGCGTGGCGGGCGGAGTCGGCCTGCTGAAGGCCGCGGCGGGTTTTGCCCTGCGCGTCCAGCGCCTGATAGCGAAACAGGGCCATCTTAGACGCTTTCCGTCGTTTGCTGTTCGGTGACCCGCATCACCTCCTCCCAGCTGGTGATCCCCGCCAGCGCTTTGTCGCGTCCGGCATGGCGCAGGGTTTGCCAGGCTGGCCCCAGCTGCTGGATCAGGGTGATCTCGTTCTCGCCGCGGTGGATGGCGGCGCGCACGCGATCGTCGATTAGCAGCAGTTCATGGATCCCGGTACGCCCGCGATAGCCGATGAAATTACACTCCGGACAGCCTTTGGGCTGCCACAGCCGCGCGCCGACCGGGACCGCCATCTGCCGGGCGGTGTTGGCATCCGCCTGCCAGGGCTGACGGCAGTGCGGGCACAGTTGGCGCACCAGCCGCTGCGACATCACCGCCAGCAGCGAGGTGGAGAGTAAAAAAGGCTCCACGCCCATATCCTGTAGACGGGAAATGGCGCCCAGCGCGCTGTTGGTGTGCAGGGTCGACAGCACCAGGTGCCCGGTCAGCGAGGCCTGAACGGCGATCTGGGCGGTTTCGCCATCGCGGATTTCGCCCACCAGCACTACGTCCGGATCCTGGCGCAGGATGGCGCGCAGGCCGCGGGCGAAGGTCATCTCGACTTTGGCGTTGACCTGGGTCTGGCCTATGCCCTCCAGCTCATACTCCACCGGATCTTCAATGGTCATGATGTTGCGCTCCCGGGCGTCGAGGCGGCTGAGGGCGGCGTAGAGCGTCGTGCTTTTCCCGGAGCCGGTCGGACCGGTGACCAGGATGATGCCGTGCGGGCGGGCGATCAGCGCATCGACCCGATCGAGCAGGGCGGGCGGCATGCCCAGCGTCAGCAGATCCAGGTTGACGCTGTTTTTGTCCAGCAGACGCAGGACGACGCGTTCGCCGTGGCTGGAGGGCAGGGTGGAGACGCGCACGTCGATTGCTCGCCCGCCGATGCGCAGCGCCATGCGGCCATCCTGAGGGACCCGCTTTTCGGCAATGTCCAGGCTGGCCATCACCTTGATGCGCGAAATTAACAGGGCGGCCAGCCGCCGCTGCGGGCGCAGAATTTCGCGCAGCACGCCGTCGACGCGAAAGCGGATCTGCAGATGGCGCTCGTAGGTTTCGATATGAATATCTGAGGCTTTCTCTTTGATGGCCTCGGTGAGCATGGCGTTGATCAGGCGGATGATCGGCGCGTCATCCTCGCTGTCGAGCAGATCGTCGGTGTCCGGCAGCTCTTCGGCGAGGGTATAGAGGTCGAGCTCGTTGCCGATGTCGGCCATCATGCGGTGCGCCTCCGCCGAATCACGCTGATAGCTGAGCACCAGCACTTTCTCGAATGCCTCCGGCGCCAGACGGCTGACGCGCATCGGGCCGTCCGCCAGGCGGCGCGCTTCCAGCAGCGCCCGGGCGGCGGTATCGGGGCGGCACAGCGCTTCGCAGCATTCGCCGTCGCTGAGCAGCACAAGATGGTGCGCGCGGGCCCAGGCGAAGGGCAACAGCGGACGGCGTTCGGCGGCTGGCGTCATGGGCGGCCTCCGAGATTGAAGGCGTCAATGGCGGCGCTGACCTGGCGGAAGGCCTGGGTCTCCTGCTGCGGATAGATGTGCAGCAGGTCGTTGCTGAGCGACGCTTCGCTGCTTTCTTTACCCCGCTGTTTAGTTTGCGCATTGTTGAAGGCGGTGTACTGGCCGGAAGAAGCCTGGCGGTACTCATCGCGATCGCGAATGATGGTCGGGCGGATAAACAGCATCAGGTTGCGTTTCGACACTTTCTTGCTGTCGGAGCGGAACAGGGCGCCGATCACCGGGATATCCCCGAGCAGCGGCACTTTGTCAGCGGTATCGGTGACGGTTTTATCCAGCAGCCCGCCAACCACCACCGTTTCGCCGCTGCCGACCAGCACGGCGTTATTCACCGTCCGGGTATTGAAGGTCGCCCCGAGATCGCTGCTGGTGCTGGAGGCCGAGTCGGCAACGCTCGATACCTCCTGCTCAATCTCCAGCAGCACCGCATCGCCTTCGTTAATCTGCGGCTTCACCTTCAGTTTAATGCCGACGGTTTTGCGCTCGACGGTATTGAAGATGTTGTCGCCGGAGGTGGTTTGCGAGCCGGTTAATACCGGAACTTCCTGGCCGACGTTAAAGGTGGCTTGCATGTTATCGAGGGTGACGATGCTGGGGGTGGCCAGAATATCGTTCTTGGTACTGCTGGAGAGGGCGGTGAGCAGCATCGCCCAGTTCCCCTGATAGAAGCCGGCGGCGATACCGTTAAACGAGCCGAGGGCGCTGGCCAGCGAGCTGCTGATGGTACCGTCTTTGTTGTACTGGTTGGCGCCGGCGATAGCCGTCGATATCGGCAAACCGCTGTTGGTGAACTGCGTCATACCGGCGTTCTTGTTTGCCCACTGGATACCGAGATTAAGGCCATCGGCATCCTGCACTTCGGCAATAATCGCCTCCACCAGCACCTGCGGGCGGCGGATATCGAGCTGGGCGATCACCCGCTCAAGATCGTTCATCACGTCCGGCGCCGCGGTGACGATCAGGGCGTTGGTCTGGCCGTGGGCTTTGATAATAATATTTTTGTCGATCGCGGCCACTGGCCTGGCGCTTTGCTTGTCGCTCTGCAGCGAGCTGCTGATCCCGGTCAGAACCTCCACCAGATCGGCGGCTTTGGCGTACTTCAGGTAGATCACTTTGGTGTTACCCTGTACCGCCTGCTGGCGGTCGAGCTGTTTGATCATGGCGATGATGCGCTGGCGCGAGTTTGGTTCGCCGCTCACCAGTACCGCGTTGGTGCGCTCATCGGCCACCACGTTCGCCACCATCGAGCCCGGCAGCGCCGACTTGCTGGTATCTTTATTAAGCTCGGTAACCAGTTTGACCACTTCCGCGGCGGAGGCCCAGGAGAGGGGCACGGTCACCACGCTGCGATCCCCGGCGTTGTCGACGCGCTCGACAATGGTCAGCAGACGTTTGATAACCGCCGCGCGGCCGGTCATCAGCAGTACGTTGGAGGGCTCATAATGGACCACGCTGCCGGCGCCAGCGTTATCGTTCAGCTGGCGGAGCAGCGGGGCGAGATCGCGGGCGGCGACGTTGGTCAGGGGCACCACCCGGGTGACCACTTCATCGCCTTCGCCCGGCGCGGCCGCGCTGGCGACCGGCACGGCCGAGGTCTTGGCGTCTTTGGCGCGGACCACTTTTAGCACGCCGTTATTCATATTGATCACGGCGAAGCCATATACATCCAGCACGCTGAGGAAGAATTGATAATATTGTTCTTCATTGAGCATATCGTAACTGCGCACGGTGATAGTGCCGCGTACGCTGGGATCGATAATCACCGTTTTATTCAGGTTTTTGCTGACGGTATTGATAAATTCCTGGATATCGGTGCCTTTAAAACTGGCGGAAAATTCCTCCGCGGCGGCCGGAGAAAATAGCAGCGGGGTTAATATCAGCAGCGCAGGCAGCATTTTTCGCAGGCGTTTCATGGTTGGCAATTATTCATCCCCCAGCGCGAAAGCAATATCGTGTCGTTGGCCTTCCCGCTCAACGGTTAGCGTTATTTCGGTCATGTCGGCCAGATTCTGCAGCGCCTGTTGCGCTTGCTCCTGGTCGCGTAAATCGATGCCGTTTAAGGCAATCGCCAAATCATTTGCCTGCAGGCCGGACTGGCGAAACAGCGAGGCGTCTTTGCCTGGGTTTAGTCGATAACCCAGCAGTTTGTCGCCGCTGAGTACCGGCGAAATAGATAAATAAGTGAGGATATTTTGCGGCTGTTCGCGGAGTCGCTTCACGAGGGGCGGGTTGCCCGCGGCGGTGGGCGGCGGCGACGGCGCGCGACTGTCGTTAAATAATAAAATGGCCTCTTTGCGCCCCTGATAGTTGACGATGATCCGGTCAGGCAGAATGGCGGCGATTCGCGCATCATAACCTGGGAGGGGATCGCCCGAGCTAAGGCTAACCTGCTGATTTCCCTTTTCGATAATAGCGATGGAGCGCGCCGGGTTGCTGCTGGCGAGTAGCCCGGCCAGGCGTAGCTTCAGGCTGGAAACCGGCACCTGATTGAGACTGGCAGCATCCGTTGGCGTGGGGCTATTTTTCACCGCCAGGCCAAACAGGGTAAATGCGGACCGCACATTTTTTAATTCCGGATCTGCCGCCGGAGGCATGGTTAACGGTAGGGCGGAAATATCCTCAGGACTCACAGGGAATACCACGCGCCAGGTTAATTTCGCCAGCTGTGGGATAGCGGTTATTAATATGATGAGCGTCACAATTTGTGGTAATAATTTAATTATCCCTTTATTTATATTTGTTAACCTCATCACAGAAACTGGCATTTTAATTCCTTTGCTAATTTATTTTTCTGCACGGTGGCGTAATACCCTACCGAAACAGGTAGGTGATTATTGACTTTTGAATTATTTATTGCCGGAGAGTGGCGATAAGCGTGGCGAATCATAATCAGTTTGCGGTTTCGGGTCGTCATTCCCTTTATTGATTTACTCCCCCGGCTTCCTACGCCCCCCGCTCATTTGTGGGGGATGATTGCGCCTGGGAAAGCAAAAATATCTAATTAGCGCGCTGTAAAGATATTCATCCTTTCTTACCTTTTATAATTTAATAAGCATATTAGGGACTATCGAATGCTCAGATATACCTGTCATGCCCTATTTCTTGGATCGTTAGTATTATTGAGTGGCTGTGATAACAGCTCTTCCTCTTCTACCTCTGGCTCACCGGGTTCACCAGGCAATCCTGGCAACCCAGGCACTCCCGGCACGCCCGACCCGCAGGATGTCGTCGTCCGCTTACCGGACGTTGCCGTCCCAGGCGAAGCGGTGCAGGCTTCCGCCAGGCAGGCTGTCATTCATCTCGTCGATATCGCCGGCATCACCAGCAGCACGCCGGCCGACTATGCGACGAAAAACCTCTATTTATGGAACAACGAAACCTGTGACGCGCTGAGCGCGCCGGTGGCGGACTGGAATGATGTCAGCACCACGCCGACCGGCAGCGACAAATATGGCCCTTACTGGGTGATCCCGCTGACTAAAGAGAGCGGATGCATCAACGTTATCGTCCGCGATGGCACCAATAAGCTTATCGACAGCGACCTGCGCGTCTCTTTCAGTGATTTCACCGATCGGACGGTATCGGTCATCGCCGGCAACAGCGCGGTCTATGACTCCCGCGCCGACGCCTTCCGCGCCGCCTTTGGCGTGGCGCTGGCCGATGCGCACTGGGTCGATAAGACTACTCTGCTGTGGCCGGGTGGGGAAAATAAACCCATTGTGCGCCTCTATTACAGCCACAGCAGTAAGGTGGCCGCCGACAGTAACGGCGAATTTAGCGATAAATATGTCAAGCTGACCCCCACCACCGTCAGCCAGCAGGTAAGCATGCGCTTCCCGCATCTCGCCAGCTATCCAGCCTTTAAACTGCCGGATGATGTTAACGTCGATGAATTGCTGCAGGGCGAGACGGTGGCGATAGCCGCGGAAAGCGATGGGATCCTGAGCTCAGCCACCCAGGTGCAGACCGCCGGCGTGCTGGACGATACCTATGCCGCCGCCGCCGAGGCGCTGAGCTATGGCGCCCAGCTAACCGATAGCGGCGTGACCTTCCGCGTCTGGGCGCCCACGGCGCAGCAGGTCGAGCTGGTGATCTATAGCGCGGACAAGAAAGTGATAGCCAGTCACCCGATGACCCGCGACAGCGCCTCCGGCGCCTGGTCCTGGCAGGGGGGAAGCGACCTGAAGGGCGCCTTCTACCGCTACGCGATGACCGTTTACCACCCGCAGTCGCGTAAAGTCGAGCAGTACGAAGTGACCGATCCCTACGCCCACAGTTTGTCGACCAACTCGGAGTACAGCCAGGTGGTCGATCTGAACGACAGCGCGCTGAAGCCGGAAGGCTGGGACGGGCTGACGATGCCGCACGCGCAGAAAACCAAAGCCGATCTGGCGAAAATGACGATTCACGAATCGCATATTCGCGATCTCTCCGCCTGGGATCAAACCGTTCCTGCGGAGCTGCGCGGTAAGTATCTGGCGCTCACCGCCCAGGAAAGCAATATGGTCCAGCATCTGAAACAGCTGTCGGCCTCGGGCGTGACCCATATTGAGCTGCTGCCGGTCTTCGATCTGGCGACGGTCAATGAGTTCAGCGACAAGGTCGCCGATATTCAGCAGCCGTTCAGCCGCCTGTGCGAGGTCAATAGCGCGGTGAAGAGCAGCGAGTTCGCGGGCTATTGCGACAGCGGTTCGACGGTCGAAGAGGTGCTGACCCAGCTGAAGCAGAACGACAGCAAGGATAACCCGCAGGTGCAGGCGTTGAATACGCTGGTGGCGCAGACCGACTCCTATAACTGGGGCTATGATCCGTTCCACTACACGGTGCCGGAAGGATCCTACGCCACCGATCCGGAAGGCACGGCGCGCATTAAAGAGTTCCGCACCATGATTCAGGCGATCAAGCAGGATCTGGGAATGAACGTCATTATGGACGTGGTGTACAACCACACCAACGCCGCCGGCCCGACCGATCGCACCTCGGTACTGGATAAGATCGTCCCCTGGTACTACCAGCGTCTGAACGAAACCACCGGCAGCGTGGAATCGGCTACCTGTTGCTCCGACTCGGCGCCAGAGCACCGGATGTTCGCCAAGCTTATCGCCGATTCACTGGCGGTATGGACCACCGATTATAAGATCGATGGCTTCCGCTTCGACCTGATGGGCTACCACCCGAAAGCGCAGATCCTCTCGGCCTGGGAACGCATTAAAGCGCTGAACCCGGATATCTACTTCTTTGGCGAAGGCTGGGATTCCAACCAGAGCGATCGCTTTGAAATTGCCTCGCAAATCAATCTCAAAGGCACCGGGATCGGCACGTTCTCCGATCGTCTGCGCGACGCCGTGCGCGGCGGCGGGCCGTTCGACTCCGGTGACGCATTACGCCAGAACCAGGGCGTGGGCAGCGGGGCCGGCGTTCTGCCGAATGAGCTGACCACCCTGAGCGACGATCAGGCGCGTCACCTCGCCGATCTGACCCGTCTCGGCATGGCCGGTAACCTTGCGGACTTTGTGCTGATCGACAAAGACGGCGCGGTGAAGAGAGGCAGCGAGATTGATTATAACGGCGCGCCAGGCGGCTATGCGGCTGATCCGACGGAAGTCGTGAACTATGTGTCAAAACACGATAACCAGACGCTGTGGGACATGATCAGCTATAAAGCCGCTCAGGAGGCGGATCTCGATACCCGCGTCCGGATGCAGGCGGTGTCGCTGGCGACGGTGATGCTCGGCCAGGGGATCGCCTTTGACCAGCAGGGCTCGGAGCTGCTGCGCTCTAAATCCTTTACCCGCGATTCGTATGATTCCGGCGACTGGTTTAACCGCGTGGACTACTCCCTGCAGGACAACAACTACAACGTCGGTATGCCGCGCAGCAGCGATGATGGCAGCAACTATGACATTATCGCCCGGGTGAAAGACGCGGTGGCTACTCCGGGTGAAACGGAGCTCAAGCAGATGACCGCGTTTTATCAGGAGCTGACCGCGCTGCGTAAATCGTCTCCGCTGTTTACCCTCGGCGACGGCGCGACGGTGATGAAGCGCGTGGACTTCCGCAATACTGGCGCCGATCAGCAGACGGGTCTGCTGGTGATGACCATCGATGACGGGATGCAGGCTGGCGCCAGTCTGGACAGCCGTGTCGACGGCATCGTGGTGGCGATCAACGCCGCGCCGGAAAGCCGGACGCTGCAGGACTTCGCCGGCACATCGCTCCAGCTGAGCGCTATTCAGCAGGCGGCGGGCGACCGGTCGCTGGCGAGCGGCGTGCAGGTTGCCGCTGACGGCTCGGTCACGCTGCCGGCCTGGTCGGTTGCCGTTCTCGAGTTGCCGCAGGGCGAGTCGCAGGGCGCTGGCCTGCCGGTGAGCAGTAAATAACATAACGTGGGGCGCCCGTAAGGGCGCCTCTGGCTGATGACAAACCTGTTTCGTTATTGTGCTCGCCTTTCTGTCGGGTGGCGGCTTACGCCTTACCCGGCCTACGAAAGACTGCAATATCAAACAGTTATGCAGTTATCTGTCGGCCCGCACTAGCGTAGCGCCGCCGGGCAATTCCTGAAGATTGCACTTTGTCAGCAGTCTGGGGCATCCGTAAGGGCGCCTTCTCGTTATGGTGAGGGAACAGGAGACGGTTGTGATTGTTCGTGATGACAGTGAAAGAGGCATCCCGCCGCTGGTGACGCATCAGCCGCCGTCCTCGCTGGATGATGCGCCGGTGATCCGCGGACGGATGGTGCAGATCCCCGGCTGGATTATCCCGCTGTACTCCGGATTATTTATCGCGCTCGGCTGGTTTGGCGGCGAGCAGTGGCGTCACCCGGCACCGCCGCAAACGCTGCCCTTGCCGGTGGCGCATGCGGCGCTTCTGCCGTTAACCGCTGCCGGAGAGGCCGCGCCAAAGACGCCGCCGCCGGCGGCAAAAGCCAGCGCGCCCGCGGCGCCGGAAGTGGACAGCGATACGCTGCCGCCTCTGCGCTACAGCGCCCATGTCTATGCCTCGCTACCGGAAAAGCGCAGCATTGTGTTAAACGGCAAAGCGTGGACGGAGGGCGATTCACCCCTGCCCAATCTGGTGGTGGAGCAGATCCAGCAGGATGTGACGATCTTCAGCTTCAACGGCACGACCTTTACCCTCGCGGCGCTGGAGGACTGGCCGGGCGGAAAAATTGACGAGGAGCCGAAAGAGGAATAAAAGCGCGCACAATAACCGGCGCGCTGAGGATATTTCGCTTAGTCGCTGCGCAAGCTGGCAATAAATGGCGCGAGCTGACGATTAAATTGACTGCACTGTGTGGCTTCCGGGGTACTGTCCTGTAATAGCTGTTGATAAAGCCGGTCGCTATTTTGGCTTAACGTCGCCACGTCAATATTTCCCCATCCGCGCGCTTTACCGACATTCACCGCTGCCCGATATATCGTTTCATCAGCGGGGAGATCGCTACGATTACATTTATTCTTGAGATAGCGCGTCCCGGCCGCCACGGACGAGAGCTGCTCGAGCTGCGCCTGGCTGCTGATAGCCGGGCTGAGCGTTGAGGCGGGTTTTTGTTGGCAGCCAGACAGAAGGGCTACCATGCAAAGCGGAAATATAAGCGGAATACGCATCATAGAGTAATCAAAATAATGAATCACTGGCCGCTAGTTTAACAAATATTTACCTGGTGTCATCATAAAATATTATTCTGCATAAATGTTAACAGGCTCTCATTTTTATCAACGGAAAGGCGCTAAATCGACTTTACTTTTATCAATAATAAACGTTGGCGCTGGGAAAATATATTTTCATCTGCGGATGATGCCACTGCGTTGACCGGCAGGAAGCGCGCCGTTTTTTATGTTATTAAAAAACATACTCTTTCCCATCTTGTTACGTGCGCAGTAGGTAAAATGCTGGTTAAGAATGTCGCATTTTAGTGCTATCCTGTATGCCCTGAACATTACGTGCTATGTTCTGACTTATTCTGCCGATGATGCGTTTAACACAATGATTTTATGGTGAATTTTTATTGTTAGTATCATGTAACATGAAGCAAACCAACCCTCTGAAAGGCTGGCGGCGCGTCCTGCCTGCCAGCAGGTTGTCGTCCGAAGGATAAGCAGCCTGGACGTTAATTTGAGAGATTTCTTCTTCCTCTGAACAGGGGAAGTATTGAGAATCAGGCCTTTGCGCCTGAACGTTGCGGAGAAAAAGCATGGCGGGAGATGACCGCGAGCCTATCGGACGTAAGGGAAGACCCTCACGTCCGACTAAACAGAAAGTCACCCGTCGCCGGGTCCGGGAAGAGGACTACGACGACGAGTATGATGACGATGATTATGAGGATGAGAAACCGGTGCCGAGAAAAGCCAAAGGCAAAGGTGGCAAGCCTCGTCGGAAGCGCAGCTGGCTGTGGTTGCTGGTCAAGCTGGGGATTGTCTTCGCGGTGCTGATTGCCGCCTATGGCGTCTACCTCGACCAGAAAATCCGCAGCCGCATTGACGGTAAAGTCTGGGAGCTGCCGGCCGCGGTCTATGGCCGGATGGTCAACCTTGAGCCGGACATGCAGATCAGCAAAAACGAGATGGTGCGTCTGCTCAACGCCACGCAGTATCGCCAGGTCAGCGCGATGACGCGCCCCGGCGAATATACCGTGCAGGCTAACAGCATCGAGATGATCCGTCGTCCGTTCGATTTCCCGGACAGTAAGGAAGGGCAGGTGCGCGCGCGTCTTACCTTCGACGGCGACCATCTTGAGACCATCGAGAATATGGATAATAACCGCCAGTTCGGTTTCTTCCGCCTCGATCCGCGTCTTATCACCATGCTGCAGTCGCCGAACGGCGAGCAGCGCCTGTTCGTGAAGCGCAGCGGCTTCCCCGATCTGCTGGTGGATACCCTGCTGGCGACCGAAGACCGCCACTTCTATGAGCACGATGGGATCAGTCTCTACTCCATCGGCCGCGCGGTGCTGGCGAACCTGACGGCAGGCCGAACGGTGCAGGGGGCGAGTACCCTGACCCAACAGCTGGTGAAAAACCTGTTCCTCTCCAGCGAACGCTCCTACTGGCGTAAAGCCAACGAAGCGTATATGGCGCTGATCGTCGACGCCCGCTACAGCAAGGATCGCATCCTTGAGCTGTATATGAACGAGGTGTACCTCGGCCAGAGCGGCGATAACGAAATTCGCGGCTTCCCGCTGGCCAGCCTGTATTACTTCGGCCGTCCGGTGGAAGAGCTGAGCCTCGACCAGCAGGCGCTGCTGGTGGGGATGGTGAAAGGGGCGTCGGTCTATAACCCGTGGCGTAACCCGAAACTGGCCCTTGAACGACGCAATCTGGTGCTGCGTCTGCTGCAGCAGCAGCAGGTTATCGACCAGGAGCTGTACGACATGCTCAGCGCACGTCCGCTGGGCGTGCAGCCGCGCGGCGGGGTGATTTCACCGCAGCCGGCGTTTATGCAGATGGTTCGTCAGGAACTGCAGGCGAAGCTGGGCGATAAAGTGAAAGATCTCTCCGGCGTGAAGATCTTCACCACTTTCGACTCGGTGGCGCAGGATGCGGCGGAAAAAGCGGCCTCCGAAGGGATCCCGGTTCTGAAGAAACAGCGTAAGCTGGCAGACCTGGAAACCGCCATGGTGGTGGTTGACCGCTTCACCGGCGAAGTGCGGGCGATGGTCGGCGGCGCGGAGCCGCAGTTCGCCGGTTATAACCGCGCGATGCAGGCCCGCCGATCGATTGGTTCTCTGGCCAAGCCGGCGACCTATCTGACCGCGCTGAGCCAGCCGAATCAGTATCGCCTGAATACCTGGATCGCCGATGCGCCGGTGACGATTCGCCTGTCCAACGGTCAGACGTGGTCCCCGCAGAACGACGATCGTCGTTTCAGCGGTCAGGTGATGCTGGTCGATGCCCTGACTCGCTCGATGAACGTCCCGACGGTTAACCTCGGGATGGCGCTGGGCTTGCCGGCGGTAGTCGATACCTGGACTAAACTGGGGGCGCCGAAGAATCAGCTCAACGCGGTGCCGTCGATGCTGCTTGGCGCGCTGAACCTGACGCCGATTGAAGTGGCCCAGGCCTTCCAGACCATCGCCAGCGGTGGGAACCGTGCGCCGCTTTCCGCGCTGCGGTCAGTGATTGCCGAAGATGGCACTGTGCTCTACCAGAGCTATCCGCAGGCGGAGCGCGCGGTGCCTGCCCAGGCGGCCTACATGACGCTGTGGACTATGCAGCAGGTGGTGCAGCGCGGTACGGGGCGTCAGCTGGGGGCGAAGTATCCGGGCCTGCATCTGGCGGGGAAAACCGGGACCACCAACAATAACGTCGATACCTGGTTCGCCGGCATCGACGGTAGTCAGGTGACCATCACCTGGGTGGGTCGCGACAATAACCAGCCGACCAAACTGTACGGCGCCAGCGGCGCGATGTCGATTTACCAGCGCTATCTGGCGAACCAGACGCCAACGCCGCTGGTGCTGACGGTGCCGGAAGACGTGGTTGATATGGGCGTGGACAGCAACGGCAACTTCGTCTGCAGCGGCGGTATGCGTTCGCTGCCGGTCTGGACCACGCAGCCGGATGCGCTGTGCCGTCAGGGCGAAATGATGCAACAGCAGCAGTTGCAGCAACAGGAAGCGAAAAATCCGTTTAATCAGTCCGGGCAGCAACCGCCGCCGCAGCAGCAACAGCAGCAACAGCCGCCGAAGCAGCAGGAAAAGAGCGACGGCGTCGCGGGCTGGATCAAGGATATGTTCGGCAGTAACTGATTTTGACCGCACGACCAGACCCCTTAATACGAAAGTATTAAGGGGTTTTTTTATGCCTGTAAAAAAGTTAACGGCTCTTTAACTCCATAATAACTATCTGGTTATTAATTCAGCCTTCGACCGGCGGCGACAGGCATATCGCTTGCCTTGCCTTCGACGTTTCGCCTATTATATCGCCCGTCATAATAATAATTCTCGTTTACGTTATCATTCACTTTCATCAGAGATATACCCATGGCGCGTCCAAAAACTGCTCAGCCAAATCACTCGCTGCGTAAAGTCGCAGCTGTAGTAGCCACGGCGGTTAGCGGCATGTCTGTCTACGCACAGGCAGCAGAACAACCGAAGCAAGAAGAAACTATCACCGTCGTTGCCGCCCCGGCCGCCCAGGAAAGCGCCTGGGGACCGGCGCCGACTATTGCGGCAAAACGCTCCGCCACGGCGACCAAAACCGATACCCCGATTGAAAAAACGCCGCAGTCTGTGTCGGTGGTGACGCGCCAGGAGATGGAGATGCGCCAGCCGACGACGGTAAAAGAGGCGCTCTCCTATACGCCAAGCGTCTTCTCTACTCGCGGCAGTTCGACCACCTATGACGTGGTCACCATTCGCGGCTTCACCACCTCGACGACCGTCAACACCAACCAGTATCTGGACGGCATGAAGCTGCAGGGGAATAACTACTCTGAAGTCTCCATGGATCCTTACTTCCTCGAGCGCGTGGAAGTGATGCGCGGGCCAACCTCGGTGCTGTACGGCAACAGCAACCCGGGCGGTATCGTCAGCATGGTCAGCAAGCGCCCGACTACCGAGCCGCTGAAAGAAGTGCAGTTTAAGATGGGCACCGACAATCTGTGGCAGACCGGGTTTGACTTTAGCGACGCCATTGATGATGCCGGCGTTTGGTCGTATCGCCTGACCGGCCTTGGCCGCAGTCAGGATGCCCAGCAGCAGATGGCGAAATCGACTCGCTACGCGGTGGCGCCCTCCTTTAGCTGGCGCCGGACGATAAAACCGACTTCACCTTCCTGAGCAACTTCCAGAATGACCCGGATGCGGGCTACTACGGCTGGCTGCCGCGCGAAGGCACCGTGGTGCCGTATTACGACGCCAACGGTAAGGCGCACAAGCTGCCGACCGATTTCAACGAAGGCGAGTCCGATAATAAAATCTCCCGCCGCCAGAAGATGGTGGGCTACAGCTTCTCCCATCAGTTCGATGACACCTTTACCGTGCGGCAGAACCTGCGCTATGCCGATGTGCATACGCTCTATCGTTCCGTATACGGCAACGGCTATGTCGCGCCGGGCTACATGAATCGCGCCTACGTGCGCTCCGACGAGCACCTGAACACCTTCACCGTCGATACCCAGCTGCAGTCTGATTTCGCCACCGGCGCGGTCAGCCATACGCTGCTGACCGGCGTGGACTACTCGCGGATGCGTAACGATGTGGATGCCGACTACGGGACGGCGGATCCTATCAGCATGAGCAATCCGCAGTACGGCAATCCGAATATTCAGGTCACCTTCCCGTACGCGGTCCTCAACCGGATGGAGCAGACCGGCCTGTACGCGCAGGATCAGATGGAGTGGGATAAATGGGTGATGACCCTGGGCGGCCGTTACGATTACGCCACGACCTCAACGTTAACCCGCGCCACCAACAGCCTGGCGGAGAATCACGACCAGCAGTTCAGCTGGCGCGGCGGCATCAACTACCTGTTCGATAACGGCATCTCTCCGTACTTCAGCTACAGCGAATCGTTTGAACCGGTATCGGGTTCCAACAGCCGCGGCCAGCCGTTCGATCCGTCGCGCGGTAAGCAGTATGAAGCCGGCGTGAAATACGTGCCGAAAAATATGCCGGTGGTGGTCACCGCGGCGGTCTATCAGCTGACCAAAGACAAGAACCTGACGGCTGATCCGGCTAACCAGGCGTTCAGCATCCAGACCGGCGAGATCCGCTCCCGCGGCCTTGAGCTGGAGGCGAAGGCGGCGGTGAACGCCAATATTAACGTCACCGCAGCCTACAGCTACACCGATGCGGAGTACACTCACGATACGGTGTTCAACGGCAAACGTCCGGCGGAAGTACCGCGTAACATGGCCTCCCTGTGGGCGGATTATACCTTCCACGAAACCGCGCTGAGCGGTCTGACGATTGGGGCCGGGGCGCGCTATATCGGTTCAACGGTCAGCTACTACAAAAATGACACCAGCACCGGTAAGAAAAATGATGCCTTTAGTGTGGCCGGTTATGCGCTGATGGATGCGACGGTGAAATACGATCTGGCGCGCTTTGGCCTGCCGGGATCGTCGGTCGGCGTCAACGTCAACAACCTGTTCGACCGCGAATATGTCTCCAGTTGCTACAGCGAATACGCCTGCTACTGGGGCGCCGGACGTCAGGTCATCGCCACCGCCACCTTCCGTTTCTAACCACCTACGGGCGCGGTTCGCCGCGCCCTCTATCAGGTTATCGCTATGCAGGAACAGACTCCGCACGCAGAAACCACCTTCGCGCTGGATCGCGTCACTTTCCGTGTGCCTGGCCGCACATTGCTCCATCCGCTCTCGCTCACCTTTCCGTCCGGAAAAGTCACAGGCCTGATCGGCCATAATGGCTCCGGCAAATCGACGTTACTGAAAATGCTTGGCCGTCATCAGCCGCCCTCCGCAGGCGAAGTGCTACTGGACGGGCAGCCGCTGGAGAGCTGGGGCAGCAAAGCCTTTGCCCGCAAAGTGGCCTATCTGCCGCAGCAGCTGCCGCCGGCCGAAGGTATGACGGTGCGCGAGCTGGTGGCGATCGGCCGCTATCCATGGCACGGCGCGCTGGGTCGCTTTGGCGCAGCGGACCGTGAGAAAGTAGAAGAGGCGATTGCGCTGGTGGGGCTGAAGCCGCTCGCTCATCGTCTGGTGGACAGCCTCTCCGGCGGTGAACGCCAGCGGGCGTGGATCGCCATGCTGGTGGCGCAGGACAGTCGCTGCCTGCTGCTCGATGAACCCACCTCGGCGCTGGATATTGCTCATCAAGTCGATGTTCTGGCGCTGGTGCATCGTCTCAGCCAGCAGCGCGGCCTGACGGTGATCGCCGTCCTGCACGATATTAATATGGCGGCCCGCTATTGCGACTATCTGGTGGCCCTGCGCGGTGGAGAAATGATTGCCCAGGGGACGCCGGCGGAACTGATGCGCAGCGACACTCTGGAACAGATCTACGGCATCCCGATGGGGATCCTGCCACACCCGGCCGGTGCGGCGCCGGTAAGCTTTGTCTATTGATGATGAACCCAACTCTGATAACCCGACGCCGCCTGCTGATCGCGATGGCGCTCTCGCCGCTGCTGTGGCAGATGCGCGGCGCGCAGGCGGCCGACGTCGACCCGCAGCGCGTGGTCGCCCTGGAGTGGCTGCCCGCGGAGCTGCTGCTGGCGCTCGGCGTGACGCCCTATGGCGTGGCCGATATTCCCAACTATCGCTTGTGGGTGAACGAACCCGCGCTGCCCGACTCGGTGATCGATGTTGGTCTGCGTACCGAACCCAACCTTGAACTGCTGACGCAGATGAAACCGTCGTTTATCGTCTGGTCGGCGGGCTACGGCCCGTCGCCGGAGAAGCTGGCGCGTATCGCGCCCGGCCGCGGTTTCACCTTCAGCGACGGCAAACGGCCGCTGGCGATGGCCCAGCGTTCGCTACTGGAAATGGCCGATCTGCTGGGCAAAACGCAGCAGGCGAAGCGCCATCTGGCGGAGTTCGACGCGCTGATGGAGAGCCTGCGTCCGCGTTTTGCCGGGCGCGGCGATCGTCCGCTGCTGATGATCTCTCTGCTCGATCCCCGCCACGTGCTGGTGTTTGGCGAAAACTGCCTGTTCCAGGAGGTGCTTGATCGCTTTGGTATTAAAAACGCCTGGCACGGCGAAGCGGCATTCTGGGGAAGCGTTAGCGTTGGCATCGACAGGCTGGCGGCATTTAACGAAGCCGATGTCATCTGTTTCGACCATGGCAATGAGCGAGATATGGCTCAACTGCTGGCGACGCCGCTATGGCAGGCGATGCCCTTCGTGCGCGCGGGCCGCTTCCAGCGCGTTCCGGCGGTTTGGTTCTACGGCGCGACGCTGTCAGCGATGCATTTTGCCCGCGTGCTGGCTGATGCCCTGGGGAGACCGGCATGAATACGCGTCTCTCGCCGTTAGCTATTATCCTGCTGGCCGGGCTGCTGGGCGTCGCCTTCGCGCTGAGCATCGTCAACCTCAATGTCGCCTTGCCCTATGCGCAGTGGCGGCAGGCGCTGTGGCAGCCGGATGTCGATGATATTGCCCAAATGCTGTTTCATTACAGTTTGTTACCGAGACTGGCTGTTGCGCTGCTGGTGGGCGCCGGGTTGGGACTGGTTGGCGTCCTGTTCCAGCAGGTGCTGCGTAATCCGCTGGCGGAACCGACCACCCTTGGCGTCGCCACCGGCGCGCAGCTGGGGATAACGGTCACCACGTTATGGGCTATTCCCGGCGTGCTGGCGTCGCAATTCGCCGCGCTGGCCGGGGCCTGTCTGGTGGGCGCGCTGGTGTTTGGCGTCTCGTGGGGCAAGCGCCTGTCGCCGGTAACGCTGATCCTGGCGGGGCTGGTGGTCAGCCTTTACTGTGGCGCGCTTAACCAGCTGATGGTGATTTTCCATCACGACCAGCTGCAAAGCATGTTCCTGTGGAGCACCGGGACGCTGACGCAGACCGACTGGAGCGTAGCGCAGCGCCTGTGGCCGCAGCTGCTTGGCGGGGCAATACTCACCTTGCTGCTGCTGCGGCCGCTGACCCTGATGGGGCTCGATGACGGGGTGGCGCGTAACCTCGGGCTGGCGCTGTCCCTGGCGCGCCTCGGCGCCCTGACGCTGGCGATCGTCATCAGCGCGCTGCTGGTGAACGCGGTAGGGATTATCGGCTTTATCGGCCTGTTCGCGCCGCTGCTGGCGAAAATGCTTGGCGCCCGTCGGCTGCTGGCGCGGCTGCTGCTGGCGGCGCTGATCGGCGCGCTGCTCCTGTGGCTTTCCGATCAGGTGATCCTCTGGCTGAGCCGGGTATGGCGGGAAGTCTCCACCGGCTCGGTCACCGCCCTGATTGGCGCGCCGCTGCTGCTGTGGCTGCTGCCGCGGTTGCGCAGCATCAGCGCCCCGGTGATGAACGGCGGCGATAATGTGCAGCCTGAGCGCTATTATGTGCAATGGTTTGTTCTCGCAGGCGTCGCGTTGCTGCTGCTGGCGGTGAGCGTGGCGCTGGCCTTTGGTCGCGATGCCCACGGCTGGCTGTGGGCCCACGGCGATCTGCTGGAGCAACTCCTGCCCTGGCGCTGGCCGCGGGTGCTGTCGGCCCTGTTCGCCGGGGTCATGCTGGCGGTCGCCGGCTGTATTATCCAGCGCCTGACCGGCAACCCGATGGCCAGCCCGGAAGTGCTGGGCATCAGCTCCGGCGCGGCTTTTGGCGTGGTGCTGATGCTGTTCTTCGTGCCTGGCGACGCCTTTGGCTGGCTGCTGCCGGCCGGCAGCCTTGGCGCGGCGGCCACCTTGCTGATCATTATGCTCGCCGCCGGGCGCGGCGGCTTCTCACCGCATCGGATGCTGCTGGCGGGGATGGCGCTGAGCACCGCCTTCACTATGCTGCTGATGATGCTGCAGGCCAGCGGCGATCCGCGTATGGCGCAGATCCTGACGTGGATCTCGGGGTCGACATATAGCGCGACGCCGGAGAGGGTGGTGCGTAGCGGCGCGGTAATGCTGGCGCTGCTGGCGCTGGCGCCGCTCTGTCGTCGCTGGTTAACCATCCTGCCGCTGGGCGGGGAGGCGGCGCGAGCGGTGGGCATGGCGCTGACGTCATCGCGGATTGTTCTGCTGCTGCTGGCGGCCTGCCTGACGGCGGCGGCGACGCTGACCATCGGCCCGCTGAGCTTTGTCGGGCTGATGGCGCCGCATATCGCGCGGATGATGGGCTTCCGGCGAACCCTACCGCATATGGTGATTTCAGGGCTGACTGGCGGGCTGCTGCTGGTCTTCGCCGACTGGTGCGGACGGATGATGATGTTCCCGTATCAGATCCCGGCGGGGCTACTGTCGACCTTTATCGGCGCGCCTTACTTTATTTATTTGCTGAGAAAGCAGAGTCGCTAACGGTCCTGGATGGCTTCAACATCCCCGGTGGCGCTATCGCTTACCGGGGCTACAGCGCTGTGCGATTTGGTAGCCCGGATAAGGCGCAATGCGCCTCCTCCGGGAAAATCCCTGCGCCACCAGGCATTCAAGCACCTTACAGCTTGGCAAATACCCGGCGCGCGGCGTCGATGGTGTTGTCGATATCTTCTTCGCTGTGGGCCACGGACATAAAGCCGGCCTCAAACGCTGACGGCGCGAGGTACACGCCTTCCTCCAGCATCAGATGGAAGAAGCGCTTGAAGCGTTCAACGTCGCACTTCACCACGTCCTGATAGCAGGTGACGGTTTCGGCATCGGTAAAGAAGATGCCGAACATGCCGCCGACGTTATTGACCACCAGCGGGATCCCGGCGTCACGCGCCGCATCCAGCAGGCCTTGCGCCAGCTGGTTAGTCAGTTCAGTCAGGGTTTCATGGACCCCCGGCTGCGCCACTTCGTTCAGGCAGGCGAAGCCAGCCGCCATGGCGATCGGGTTGCCGGAGAGGGTGCCCGCCTGATAGACCGGACCGGTGGGAGCCAGGGCATCCATCACCTCACGGCGGCCGCCGAAGGCGCCTACCGGCATCCCGCCGCCGATGATTTTCCCCAGACAGGTCAGATCCGGCTCCACGCCGTAGTAAGCCTGAGCGCCTGCCAGCGCCACGCGGAAGCCGGTCATCACTTCGTCGATAATCAGCAGGGCGCCAAATTCGTCGCACAGGGCGCGCAGGCCCGGCAGGAATTCCGGCTGCGGCGGAATGCAGTTCATATTTCCGGCCACCGGCTCGACGATGATGCAGGCGATCTCCTGCGGATACTGCTCGAACGCCGCGCGCACCGAGGCGAGGTCGTTATAAGTGCAGGTCAGGGTATGTTTGGCGAAATCGGCCGGGACGCCCGGCGAGTTCGGCTGGCCGAGGGTCAACGCGCCGGAACCGGCTTTCACCAGCAGGCAGTCGGCATGGCCGTGGTAGCAGCCTTCGAACTTAATGATTTTGTCGCGTCCGGTGAAGCCGCGCGCCAGGCGAATGGCGCTCATGGTGGCTTCGGTACCGGAGTTCACCATCCGCACCATATCCATGGTCGGCACCAGCTCGGTCACCAGGGCCGCCATTTTCACTTCCATTTCGGTCGGCGCGCCAAAGCTCAGGCCGCGGGTTGCCGCCTCGATCACCGCATTGCGGATAGCCGGGTGGTTGTGGCCCAGCACCATCGGACCCCAGGAACCGACATAATCGATATAGGCTTTCCCATCCACGTCATAGAGGTAAGCGCCATCCGCGCGTTCGATAAACAGCGGTGTGCCGCCGACGCCGGTGAAAGCGCGCACCGGCGAGTTAACGCCGCCGGGGATCAGTTCGCGCGCAGCGTGATACAGATTTTCAGATTTGCTCATGGCCAGGGTCCTGGTTCGTGAAAAATGTTTTATCGGCTATTCTAAGTTATTCCAGGATGGTTATGAAAGTTTTGCCCAATTGAAACAATGTGCCGCAAGGGCATTTTTTTGACGACGCAGCGCGCCGGGGCGGCTAAAATGCCGCTCTCTTCATTTGTATTACCAATAATTGATAACGGCATGAAAGCAGAAACTCCCTCTTTTGAAGCACATCAGTTTGTGCGGGTGCGTCGCGGCGATGCGGTGCGCCGTCTGATTCAACGCGATAAAACGCCGCTGGCGGTGCTGTTTATGGCGGCAGTGGTCGGCACGCTGGCGGGGCTGGTGGGCGTCGCCTTTGAAAAGAGCGTGAACTGGGTGCAGAACCAGCGGATCGGCGCGCTGGCGCAGGTGGCGGACCACTGGTATCTGGTCTGGCCGCTGGCGTTTATCCTGTCGGCGCTGCTGGCGATGGTCGGCTATTTTCTGGTGCGTCGCTTTGCGCCGGAGGCCGGCGGCTCCGGGATTCCGGAAATTGAGGGCGCGCTGGAGGAGCTGCGGCCGGTGCGCTGGTGGCGCGTGCTGCCGGTGAAATTCGTTGGCGGCATGGGGACCCTTGGCGCCGGGATGGTGCTGGGTCGTGAAGGACCGATGGTACAGCTTGGCGGCAACATTGGGCGCATGGTGCTGGACGTTTTCCGCATGCGCAGTCCGGAAGCGCGGCATACGCTGTTGGCGACCGGTGCGGCGTCGGGGCTTTCGGCGGCCTTTAATGCGCCGCTGGCCGGTATTCTGTTTATCATCGAAGAGATGCGCCCGCAGTTCCGCTACAACCTGATCTCCATTAAAGCGGTGTTTACCGGCGTGATCATGTCGAGCATTGTGTTTCGCATTTTCAACGGCGAAGCGGCGATCATTGAGGTGGGTAAACTAAGCAACGCCCCGGTAAATACCCTATGGCTGTATCTGGTGCTGGGCATGCTGTTTGGATGCTTTGGCCCGCTGTTTAATTTTCTGGTGCTGCGCACTCAGGATCTGTTCCAGCGCATCCACGGCGGCAACATCAAAAAATGGGTGTTGATTGGCGGATTAATCGGCGGGCTCTGCGGTCTGCTGGGGCTGATGCAGCCCTCCGCGGTGGGCGGTGGCTTTAACTTGATCCCTATCGCCGCTGCCGGTAACTTCTCCGTCGGACTGCTGCTGTTTATCTTTATTGCCCGCGTGGTGACCACGCTGATCTGCTTCTCTTCCGGCGCGCCAGGGGGCATTTTCGCGCCTATGTTGGCGCTCGGCACGCTGCTGGGCACGGCGTTCGGCATGGCGGCTATTCCGCTGTTTCCGGCCTACCATCTCGATGCCGGCACCTTCGCGATTGCCGGTATGGGGGCGCTGCTCGCCGCCTCGGTGCGTGCGCCGCTGACCGGGATCGTGCTGGTGCTGGAGATGACCGATAACTATCAGCTCATTTTGCCAATGATTATTACCTGCCTTGGCGCAACACTACTGGCGCAATTCCTCGGCGGTAAGCCTTTGTATTCGACCATTCTGCAGCGTACTCTGGCGAAGCAGGAAGCCGAGCAGGCGGCAAAAGCGCAGCAGGCTCCCCGGGAGAATACTTGAACGATTTACCTGGGTATTAGATAATGGCTCAAAAGGTCCGGTTATTCTTTAACCGGCCGGAAGTATCAATGGGAGCAGAAAATGAGTGATGACGTAGCGTTGCCGCTGGAGTTTACCGAAGCCGCAGCCAATAAAGTAAAACACCTGATTGCGGATGAAGATAATCCGAACCTGAAACTGCGCGTGTATATCACCGGCGGCGGTTGCAGCGGTTTCCAGTATGGCTTCACCTTTGACGATCAGGTGAACGAAGGGGATATGACCATTGAGAAACAGGGCGTCGGCCTGGTGGTTGACCCGATGAGCCTGCAGTATCTGGTCGGCGGCTCGGTCGACTATACCGAAGGGCTGGAAGGTTCGCGCTTTATCGTGACCAATCCGAACGCGAAAAGCACCTGCGGCTGCGGCTCCTCGTTCAGCGTTTAAAGCGAGTTCTCCCCCAGCGGGAGGGAGCAAACCCTAAAAACGGTAACCTTAAGGTTACCGTTTTGCTTTTATTACCGACCGTTATCGTCCAGGGCAAACGTCGGCAGCTTCAGATGCCAGCGAATAGCCGCCAGACGAATTACCAGGGTGACCACCATCCCCATCATTGCCGAATTCTCCAGCGGGAGATGAAAGGTGTCGTGTGCCGTGGCGTGGACAATACCGCCGACGATACAGGCGGTGGCGTAGATTTCGGTACGCAGAATCATAGGAATTTCCCGCGCCAGCACGTCGCGAATAATCCCGCCGCCGACGCCGGTCACCACCCCCATGCACACCGCGACCAGCGGGCCGCTGCCAGCGAGAAAAGCTTTATTGACGCCAATGCCGACAAACACCGCCAGACCGACGGCATCAAGAACGGGCAGGATCCATTTCGGCAGCCGGCGAGGCTGGCGGACCAGCAGGATGGTCAGCATGCTGGTGACCATCGCCACCACCAGATCGGTGGGATCTTTGACCCAGAATACCGGGCCATTCGCCAGCGCCATGTCGCGGATGGTCCCGCCGCCTACCGCCGTCACTACCCCTAACACCAGCACGCCGAATGGGTCCATACGCAGTTTTCCGGCCAGCAGTACGCCGGAGATCGCGAAGACAGCTGTGCCAATAATATCCAGCCAATAGACAAGCATCGTTGATTCCCACTGAACATCCGGTGTGCCGGATGATTATTTTACCTGGTCAAGCGCCGCACAAAGTTGTTTGGCGGCGAGGATAATACGTGGGCCGGCGCGTTCAAACCAGTCGCTGTGTAACGCAATCAACGAAATGGTGAGCTGATGTTGCCAAAAGCGCTGCGCTTCGGCAATGCGGCTGGCATCCCCGGTCACCACGATCGCCTGCGGCTGGCGGGCCAGCACCTGTTCGCGGCTCACCTGCGGCCAGGGAACGCGGCTGGTGGCGAAGATATTCTCGCCGCCGCAAAGCCTTAGCACCTGATCCTGAATCGAACCGGGGCCGCTGGTGAACAGCGGTGCGGAGCCGAACTGCAGGAAGACGCGTTTCTTCGGCGCGTTGGCATAGCGCGCTTTCAACGCATCGTATTCCTGCTGCATCGCCTGCGCCGCCTGCTGTGCTTTTTCCGGCTGCGGGCTCCACTGCGCCAGCTCACGCAGGGTAGCGATGATCTCTTCTATGGTCGAGGTCTGTACCCACAGGACATGAATACCCAGAGACTGCAGCTGGTTAACCTGGCGTTCGGCATTGCCCCCGCGCCAGGCCAGCACCACGTCTGGCTTGAGCGCCACGATGCGTTCCAGGTTCATTCCCTGCCAGCTGGCAACCTGTTCGATCGTTTTGGCCTGCGAAGGATAATCGGAATAGCTGCTGACGCCGACCGGCGTGATCCCGGCGGCAAAGGCCAGTTCGGTATTGGCGGGGGAGAGGGTGATCACCCGCGGCGCGGCCAGCAGCCACGCCGGGGCGAGTAACAGCAGCGCGGCAAGCCCGAAGGATAGCGACTTAGCCACGTGCCAGGTTCTGTACCAGATTCTCCACCATCAGGGTGGACTGTCTGGCGGCGACCGCAAGGAACTCCTCAAAGCTGAGGTGGGACTGCTGGTCGGCCACGTCGGAGATAGCGCGAACCACCACGAAAGGAACCTTAAAGTTATGGCAGACGTGGGCGATGGCGGTCGCTTCCATTTCCACGGCGATCGCCTGCGGGAAATTATGGCGGATCTTCGCCAGACCGACAGAGCCGTTAATGAAGGCATCCCCGCTAACGATGAGGCCGCGAACGGCGTTGAGATCTAACGCTTTAATGCAGCTCTCTGCGGCGGCCACCAGTTTTTCATCCGCCTTAAAACCCGCCGGGCAGCCAGGGAGCTGGCCGTATTCATAGCCGAAGGCGGTGACGTCGGCGTCGTGGTAGCGCGCTTCATCGGAGACGACGATATCGCCGACCTTCAGCGTCGACGCCAGGCCGCCGGCAGAACCGGTATTAATGATCACGTCAGGCTGGCAGCGCTCCAGCAGCAGGGTCGCGCCCATCGCCGCCGCTACTTTTCCGATACCAGACTTCAGCAGAGCGACGTCAACGCCGTGAAGTTGGCCGGTATAGATTTCGCTTCCGCCAATGGTGATGGTCTGGCGGTTTTCGATTTTGTCGCGCAGAAGGGTAACTTCCTCTTCCATAGCGCCAATAATGCCAATTTTCATAGATTTACTCGCGATGTGTCAGGTTTAGTTGCATAGTCTATCATGCGCTTAAGGGGAAGCGTATTGCTCGCGCGGGAGAGGCTATGGCAAAGATTGATTTTCGCAACAAGATAAACTGGCGTCGACGCTTCCGTTCGCCGCCGCGGGTGGAGACGGAGCGCGACATCCTGCGGATCTTTGAAAGCGATCGGGGACGGATCGTCAACTCGCCTGCAATCCGCCGCCTGCAGCAAAAAACTCAGGTCTTCCCGCTCGAGCGCAACGCGGCGGTGCGCACTCGCCTGACCCACTCGCTGGAGGTGCAGCAGGTGGGGCGCTATATCGCCAAAGAGGTGCTGAGCCGGCTGAAAGAGCTGAGGCTGCTGGAAGAGTATGGCCTGGAAGAGCTGACCGGGCCATTCGAGAGCGTGGTGGAGATGGCCTGCCTGATGCACGATATCGGCAATCCCCCGTTTGGCCATTTTGGCGAAGCGGCGATTAACGACTGGTTCCGTCAGCGCCTGGCGCCCGGCGATGCGCTCGGGCAGCCGCTGACCGACGATCGCTGCGAAGTGCAGGCCTTACGCCTGCATGACGGAGAGACATCGCTTAATGCGCTGCGCCGTAAAGTGCGCCAGGATCTCTGCAGCTTTGAGGGCAACGCGCAGGGCATTCGTCTGGTCCATACGCTAATGCGTATGAACCTGACCTGGGCGCAGGTGGGATGTATCCTGAAATATACTCGTCCGGCGTGGTGGTCTGAGGAGACGCCGGCCAGCCACAGTTATTTAATGAAGAAACCTGGCTATTATTTAGCCGAAGAAGAGTATGTCGCGCGTTTGCGTAAAGAACTGGATCTCGCGCCTTACAATCGGTTTCCATTAACCTGGATTATGGAGGCTGCGGATGACATCTCATATTGCGTCGCGGATCTCGAGGACGCGGTGGAAAAACGTATTTTTAGCGCAGAACAGCTCTATCAGCATCTTTACGACGCCTGGGGCAGTCATGAAAAAGGCTCGTTATTTTCGCAGGTAGTAGAAAATGCCTGGGAGAAATCGCGAGCCAATTATCTGAAGCAGAGCGCGGAAGATCAGTTTTTTATGTATTTGCGGGTGAATACGCTGAATAAGCTGGTGCCCTACGCGGCGCGCCGATTTATTGACAACCTGCCGGCAATCTTCACGGGGGACTTTAATCATGCGTTGCTGGAGGACGACAGCGATTGCAGTCAGCTACTGGAGCTCTATAAAAATGTGGCGATGAAACAGGTCTTTAGCCATCCGGATGTTGAGCAGCTGGAATTGCAGGGCTACCGGGTGATCAGCGGCCTGTTGGATATCTATCAGCCGCTGCTGAAATTATCGCTGGAGGATTTCAGCGAATTAGTAGCGCAGGAGCGGGTACGACGTTTACCCATTGCCTCCCGGCTGTATCAGAAACTTTCGACCCGTCACCGGCTGGCCTATGTTGAAGCGGTAAATAAACTGGTGCGTACGGCGCCCGAATTTGCGCTGATGGAATACTATTATCGCTGCCGTCTGATTCAGGACTATATCAGCGGGATGACGGATTTGTATGCGTGGGATGAATATCGGCGACTCATGGCGGTGGAATAGGCTGGAGTTTTGTAAAGATGGACAATAAATTTTTACTTTTTCCAGAAACTTAATTCCGGAACTTAGCGTTATAAAATGACTCTGATAGTCACGTACACAGCAACTTTCGTTACCTGATATTGAGATTGAAACTGATGAAAAAAACCACGTTAGCAATGAGTGCACTGGCTCTGAGTTTAGGTCTGGCGTTGTCCCCGCTCTCTGCGAGCGCGGCAGAAACGGCATCTTCGGCCACTAATGCACAGCAGATGCCAAGCCTGGCCCCGATGCTGGAGAAGGTGATGCCGTCGGTGGTGAGCATTAACGTTGAAGGTAGCACCACCGTTAATACCCCACGGATGCCACGTAACTTCCAGCAGTTCTTTGGCGATAATTCGCCGTTCTGCCAGGATGGTTCTCCTTTCCAGAGTTCGCCGTTTTGCCAGGGCGGCGGACAGGGCGGTCAGCCTGACGGCGGCCAGCAGCAGAAATTTATGGCGCTGGGCTCCGGCGTCATCATTGATGCCGCCAAAGGGTATGTGGTGACCAACAACCACGTCGTGGACAACGCCACCACGATTAAGGTTCAGCTGAGCGATGGCCGTAAGTTTGATGCCAAAGTCGTCGGCAAAGATCCGCGCTCTGATATCGCGCTGATTCAGATTCAGGAGCCAAAAAACCTGACGGCGATTAAGCTTGCCGACTCCGATGCGCTGCGCGTCGGTGATTACACCGTGGCTATCGGCAACCCGTTCGGTCTGGGCGAAACCGTGACCTCCGGGATTGTCTCCGCGCTGGGCCGTAGCGGCCTCAACGTGGAAAACTACGAAAACTTTATCCAGACCGATGCGGCGATTAACCGCGGGAACTCCGGCGGCGCGCTGGTGAACCTCAACGGCGAGCTGATCGGTATCAACACCGCCATTCTGGCGCCGGACGGCGGCAACATCGGTATCGGTTTTGCTATCCCGAGCAACATGGTGAAAAACCTGACCGAGCAGATGGTGAAATATGGCCAGGTGAAACGCGGTGAGCTCGGCATTATGGGCACCGAACTGAACTCTGAGCTGGCGAAAGCGATGAAAGTCGATGCCCAGCGCGGGGCCTTCGTCAGCCAGGTAATGCCAGGTTCGGCGGCCGCGAAAGCGGGCATTAAAGCCGGCGATGTCATCACCTCCCTCAACGGGAAAGCGATCAGCAGCTTCGCCGCGTTGCGTGCCCAGGTCGGCACCATGCCTATCGGCAGCAAAGTTGAGCTTGGTCTGCTGCGCGACGGCAAACCGGTGACCGTGACCGTCGAACTGCAGCAGAGCAACCAGACCCAGGTTGACTCCAGCACCATCTTCAACGGGATTGAAGGGGCGGAAATGAGCAATAAGGGTCAGGATAAGGGCGTGGTGGTCAATAATGTGAAAGCCGGTACCCCGGCGGCACAGATTGGCCTCAAGAAAGGCGACGTCATCGTCGGGGCGAATCAGCAGCCGGTGAAAAACATCGCCGATCTGCGGAAAATCTTCGACGCCAAACCGTCCGTACTGGCGCTGAACATTCAGCGCGGCGACGCCTCTATCTATCTGCTGTTGCAGTAACCGCCAGCGCTCGCTTCCCAGCCCCTTCCCTCGCCGAGGGCAGGGGCTTTTTTCGTTCTGTGACCGCCCCCACAACTCCACATATCTCACCCCGGCTTAGTGCAAATGCACAATGCAGCGCGACGATGACTCTTTTATGCTGGTGCCCAGCAAAGGGGAGGAATACATGGCTGGCTGGCATCTTGATACCAAAATGGCGCAGGATATTGTGGCGCGGACCATGCGCATCATCGATACCAATATCAACGTGATGGATGCCCGCGGGCGGATCATCGGCAGCGGCGATCGGGAAAGGATTGGTGAATTGCACGAAGGCGCGCTGCTGGTCCTCTCCCAGGGGCGGGTGGTGGATATCGACGATGCGGTCGCTCGCCATCTGCACGGGGTTCGCCAGGGGATTAACCTGCCGCTGCGCCTGGAGGGGGAGATCGTCGGGGTGATCGGCCTGACCGGCGAGCCGGAGTCGCTGCGAAAATATGGCGAGCTGGTGTGCATGACAGCAGAGATGATGCTGGAGCAGTCGCGGCTGATGCATCTCCTGGCCCAGGACAGCCGTCTGCGCGAAGAGCTGGTGATGAACCTGATTCAGGCGGAAGAGCATACCCCGGCGCTGAACGAATGGGCTCAGCGTTTAGGCATCGATCTCAATCAGCCGCGCGTGGTGGCGATGATTGAGGTAGACAGCGGTCAGCTCGGCGTGGACAGCGCGATGGCGGAACTGCAACAGTTACAGAACGCGCTGACCACCCCCGATCGCAATAATCTGGTGGCCATTGTCTCGCTCACGGAAATGGTGGTGCTGAAACCGGCGCTGAACAGCTTTGGCCGCTGGGACGCTGACGATCACGTCCGGCGCGTCGAGCAGCTTATCGCCAGGATGAAAGAGAATGGCCAGCTGCGCTTTCGCGTGGCGCTGGGCAATTTCTTCACCGGCCCAGGAAGTATCGCCCGCTCTTACCGTACCGCACGGACGACGATGATGGTTGGCAAGCAGCGGATGCCGGAGAGCCGCAGTTATTTCTATCAGGATCTAATGCTGCCGGTGCTGCTTGACAGCCTGCGCGGCGGCTGGCAGGCCAATGAGCTGGCCCGTCCGCTGGCGCGTTTGAAGGCCATGGACAACAACGGGCTGCTGCGGCGTACGCTGCAGGCGTGGTTTCGCCATAACGTGCAGCCGCTGGCGACGTCAAAGGCGCTGTTTATTCATCGCAATACGCTGGAGTACCGGTTGAACCGTATCTCGGAGCTGACCGGCCTGGATCTCGGTAGCTTTGACGACAGGCTGCTGCTGTATATCGCGCTGCAGCTGGACGAACAACGCTAAGACGTGGAGGCAAAAAAATGCCGGGCAGCGACGCGCCATACCCGGCCTGGACGATGCATGCTGTCTGGAGTGGATAGAGACCACCAGCCCGGCCAGGCAACGCGCCGCCGGGATGCTCTTACTTACGGGTGAGCTTTTCCAGATCGGCTTCGATTTCGCTGATCTTATTGGTGACCACGCTTTCCAGATGGCGTAAATCGTCGAGGATTTTACGCTTGAGATCGATTTCAGTGCGATCGCGCTGGCAGATCTGATCCAGCTCGTCGATAACGTAGCGCAGATTGGGGCTGATCTCCTGGACCTCTTTGTAGCCCTGGCCGACGCCGTCGGCGACGACGGTTTTGCGCTGACGCGGATATTTGAACTTCACGCTCTTGGCGAAGAATTCGCCTTTGTCTTTCTGAAAATAGATTTTCAGAATGTCGTTGTTAGCTTCCTGCCGCAGGCTATAGCGATCGATCTCATCAGGGTTGGTAATGCCAAGACTTTTCAGATTATCGTACATAACGGTACCTTTGATAGCATCATAACCATTGAATAATTAACGAAAAAATCCATTTTCGCCAGCATCAAATATAAAAAAAGCGGGATATCTCCCGCTTTTTATTTGCTTTAATCGATGGTGCGCAGCAGTTCGTTAATGCCGACCTTGCCGCGGGTTTTGGCATCGACTTTCTTCACAATCACCGCGCAGTACAGGCTGTATTTACCATCTTTCGACGGCAGGTTGCCTGAGACCACCACCGAGCCAGCCGGTACGCGGCCGTAGAAGACTTCGCCGGTTTCGCGATCGTAGATTTTGGTGCTCTGACCGAGGTAAACGCCCATGGAGATGACGGAGCCTTCTTCGACAATCACCCCTTCAACCACTTCAGAGCGCGCGCCGATGAAACAGTTATCTTCGATGATGGTCGGGTTCGCCTGCAGCGGCTCCAGTACGCCACCGATGCCGACACCGCCGGACAGATGCACGTTTTTACCGATCTGTGCGCAGGAGCCGACGGTGGCCCAGGTATCAACCATGGTGCCTTCGTCAACGTAGGCGCCGATGTTAACGTAGGACGGCATCAGCACAGTGTTGCGGGCGATGAACGCGCCCTGGCGCACGGCGGCCGGCGGCACCACGCGGAAACCTTCTTTCTGGAAACGCGCTTCGTCGTAGTCAGCGAATTTCATCGGCACTTTATCGAAGTAGCGGCTTTCCGCACCATCGATAACCTGGTTATCGTTAATACGGAAAGAGAGCAGTACCGCCTTCTTCAGCCACTGATGCGTCACCCACTGACCGTCGATCTTCTCAGCGACGCGCAGCGCGCCGGAATCAAGAAGGGCGATAACCTGGTTAACCGCTTCGCGGGTCACGGTATCCACATTAGCCGGCGTAATGTCGGCGCGACGCTCGAAAGCGGACTCAATAACGTTCTGTAACTGCTGCATTGTTTCTTTCCATTCACTAAAAAAAATACGTCACCCTTTATCGTTTGGATTGAGGGCCGCTGTCAACCGTTGTTGCACTTCTTGTTGCAGCTCATTATTAAGGGCACGCCGGTCGGCGGTGGCGATTATAAATAAATCTTCTACTCGCTCACCAATTGTCGTAATTCGCGCCCCGTGAAGCGATATCCCGAGGTCGGCGAACACCTGCCCGACGCGGGCGAGCAGCCCGGGCTGGTCGAGCGCTATCAGCTCCAGAAACGATTTTCGGTCGGTATGGGTCGGCAGGAAATTCACCTCGGTGTCCACGGAAAAATGGCGTAGCTTTGCCGCCTGACGACGCGGGGCCGGAGGCTGCCAGCTGCGCTGAGTGATGGTCTGCTCCAGCCCCTGGCGGATCGCCTCGTGGCGGTCGGCGGAAAGGGGGCTGCCGTCGGGCTCAAGGACGATAAAGGTATCCATCGCCATACCGTCGCGGGTGGTGAAGATCTGCGCGTCGTGGACGCTGAGGTTGCGACGGTCAAGTTCGCCACACACCGCGGCGAACAGGTAAGGGCGATCCGGGCTCCAGATAAAAATCTCCGTACCGCCGCGGGTGGCCTGCGAGCTCAGCAGGATCATCGGTTTATTCAGATCGTGGCGCAGCAGGTTGCGGGCGTGCCAGGCGAGCTGCGTCGGCGTATGTCGCACGAAATAGTTGGCGCGGCAGCGGTTCCAGATCTGATGCAGCGCCTCTTCATTAATATTGTCCATCCGCAGCAGGGCCAGCGCCTGCAGCTGATGGTGACGCACTCGTTCGCGCATGTCCGGGGTGCTTTGCATGCCGCGACGCAGCTGCTTCTCGGTGGCGAAATAGAGTTCACGCAGCAGGCTCTGCTTCCAGCTGTTCCACAAGGTTTCGTTGGTGGCGCAGATATCGGCGACGGTCAGACACACCAGATAGCGCAGACGATTTTCCGTTTGCACCTCCTCGGCGAACTGCTTAATCACCTCCGGATCCTGAATATCGCGCCGCTGGGCGGTGACCGACATCAGCAGGTGGTGACGCACCAGCCAGGCGACCAGCTGCGTTTCGCGCGAGTTCAGCCCGTGCAGCTCGGCAAACTTCAGCACATCCTGCGCGCCGAGGATCGAGTGGTCGCCGCCGCGCCCTTTGGCGATGTCGTGGAACAGGGCAGCAATTAAGATCAGCTCCGGGTGCGTTAAGCGCGGCCACAGCTCCACGCACAGCGGGTGGCGGCTGCGGGTTTCTTCTTTGGCAAAGCTTTCCAGCTTGAGCATCACCCGGACGGTGTGTTCATCGACGGTGTAGGCGTGAAACAGGTCGAACTGCATCTGGCCGACGATATGCGACCACTGCGGCATATAGGCCCACAGTACGCTGTGGCGATGCATCGGCAGTAGCCCGCGACTTACCGCCCCCTGATGGCGCAGCATACTAAGAAAGAGCGTGCGCGCCTCCGGGATATAGCACAGCGGCTGGGTGAGATGACGGCGGGCGTGGCGCAGATGGCGCAACGTCGTTGAGTAGATGCCGGTGATGGTGCTGTTGCGCACCATGATATAAAACATGCGCAGAATGGCCTGCGGTTCGCGAATAAACAGCGTGTCGTCACGCAGATCGATAAGGGTGCCGCGCAGCTGGAAATCATCATCGATCGGGCGTGGTTTTTCATCCTCGGTCAGGGCGAGGATAGCCTCCTCAAACAGCTGAAGCAGCATCTGATTCAGCTCGCTCACCCGGCGGGTAACGCGGAAGAAGTCCTTCATCATATGCTCAATCGGCTGGTTGCCGTCGCCTTCATAGCCTAGCCGGCGGGCCACGCTGAGCTGGCGGTCGAAAAGCAGACGGTTGTCATAGCGCGTGAGTTCGAGATGCAGTGCGAAACGGATGCGCCACAGCTGATGCAGACACTCATTGAGTTCATTGCGCTCGGCTTCGGTCAGAAAGCCGAAGCCGACCATCTCATCCATTGAGGTGGCGCCGAAATGGCGGCGAGCCACCCACTGTAGCGTATGGATATCGCGCAAGCCGCCGGGGCTACTTTTCACGTCCGGCTCGAGGTTATAGCTGGTGCCATGATAGCGCTGATGACGGACGTTCTGCTCTTCGACCTTGGCGGCGAAGAACTTTTCCGATGGCCAGAAGCCGTCGCTAAAAATATGTTTTTGCAGTTCAAGGAACAGCGCGACGTCGCCGATCAGCAGGCGCGATTCGATTAAGTTGGTGGCAACGGTCAGATCCGAGAGACCTTCCAGCAGGCACTCTTCGAGGGTGCGTACGCTGTGGCCCACCTCCAGCTTGACGTCCCACAGCAGGGTGAGCAGTTCGCCGACTTTTTGCGCCTGGTCGTCCGGCAGTTTTTTACGACTGAGGATCAGCAGATCGACGTCTGAGAGCGGGTGCAGTTCGCCACGGCCATAGCCGCCGACGGCGACCAGCGCCAGGTCGCTGACGGATTCAAAACCGCAGGCGATCCATAATCGCTGCAGCAACTGGTCGATAAATTCGGTGCGCGCCGCGATGAGCTGCTCCGCGACGATGCCGGAGTCAAACGCCTCGCCCAGCCAGTGCTGGAAGGTATCGATGTGCGCCTTGATTGCGGCACAGTTCAGATCGCCCTGCGGCCAACTCACCGGGTGTTCCGGCGGGACGGGCAGGAGAGGGGAGGCTGTGTCAGGTAATGAGTTGCTCATCGCGTCACCATAAGAAAAAACTATCTAATAAAAAAGCCGGCGGGCGCCGGCTTTTCATCATTCATCGTGCGAGATTATCGCCGGGATGGTGTCATCCTTGCGTAGCGTCAGAATTTCGCAGCCGTTGTCTGTCACCACAATAGTATGCTCGTACTGCGCAGACAAGCTCCGGTCTTTGGTTTTCACCGTCCAGCCGTCTTTCATGCTGCGGATCTCTTTTTTACCGGCGTTGACCATCGGCTCGATGGTGAAGGTCATGCCTGGTTTGAGTACGACGTTGGTCTCCGGCGAATCGTAGTGCAGTACCTGAGGCTCTTCATGGAAGCCGCGGCCGATGCCGTGGCCACAGTACTCGCGAACCACGGAGAAACCTTCGGCTTCCACAAATTTCTGGATCGCCGCGCCGATCGCGCGCAGGTTGATGCCTGGCTTCACCATTCTCAGCGCCAGGTACAGGCTTTCCTGAGTGATGCGGCACAGGCGCTCGCCGAGAATCGTCGGTTTGCCGACGATAAACATTTTGGAGGTATCGCCATGGAAATCATCTTTAATGACGGTCACGTCGATATTCACGATATCGCCATCTTTCAGCAGCTTGCCGTCATCAGGGATACCGTGACAGACCACTTCATTGACCGAAATGCAGACGGATTTCGGATAGCCGTGATAGCCGAGGCAGGCGGAAATGGCCTTCTGCTCGTTAACGATATAGTCGTTACAGATGCGGTCCAGTTCGCCGGTGCTGACGCCCGGTTTGACGTAGGGTTCGATCATTTCCAGCACTTCGGCGGCCAGGCGGCCGGCAACGCGCATTTTTTCGATGTCTTCAGATGTCTTAATAGAGATAGCCATGGAGTATGTCCAGCAGTGTCGATATTTTCGACAATAATAGAGTAAGTCCTGTCAATGGTAACAGTCCGGGCAGGCTGGTGCCAAACTGAGAATCATTAACAGCACGCGACGTCAACAAGAGTTGGTGTCTGGATGGATTTTGTGGTATAAAGCGCGCCGGACTTCCGTTCCATCTCAGATACACAAGGATGGACGTAAGCGACATAGCTCACTTTGTGTAATAACACACACGTATCGGCACATATTCCGGGGTGCCCTTCGGGGTCGGTAATATGGGATACGTGGAGGCATAACCCCAATTTAATCTATAGAGGTTTTAAACATGGCAACTGTTTCCATGCGCGACATGCTCAAGGCTGGTGTTCACTTTGGCCACCAGACCCGTTACTGGAACCCGAAAATGAAGCCTTTCATCTTCGGCGCGCGTAACAAAGTTCACATCATCAACCTTGAGAAAACCGTACCGATGTTCAACGAAGCTCTGGCTGAACTGAACAAGATCGCTGCTCGTAAAGGTAAAATCCTTTTCGTTGGTACTAAGCGCGCTGCAAGCGAAGCGGTAAAAGACGCTGCTCTGAGCTGCGATCAGTTCTTCGTGAACCATCGCTGGCTGGGCGGTATGCTGACTAACTGGAAAACCGTTCGTCAGTCCATCAAACGTCTGAAAGACCTGGAAACTCAGTCCCAGGACGGTACTTTCGACAAGCTGACCAAGAAAGAAGCGCTGATGCGCACTCGTGAGCTGGACAAGCTGGAAAACAGCCTGGGCGGTATCAAAGATATGGGCGGCCTGCCGGACGCACTGTTCGTTATCGACGCTGACCACGAGCACATCGCTATCAAAGAAGCAAACAACCTGGGCATCCCGGTATTTGCTATCGTTGATACCAACTCTGATCCGGACGGCGTAGACTTCGTTATCCCGGGTAACGACGATGCAATCCGCGCAGTAAGCCTGTACCTGGGCGCTGTTGCTGCTACCGTTCGTGAAGGTCGCTCTCAGGACCTGGCTTCTCAGGCGGAAGAAAGCTTCGTAGAAGCTGAATAATAAGGTTTAAGCCCTTATTAGTACCGTGTATGAATAGGGGCCCATTATCGGCCCCTTTTTTCAATTTACGCTGTTTGGCCGTTGGCCGGGCAGTATCCACATCTCCCGAGGATTTTAGAATGGCTGAAATTACCGCTTCCCTGGTAAAAGAGCTGCGCGAACGTACTGGCGCAGGCATGATGGATTGCAAAAAAGCGCTGACTGAAGCGAATGGCGACATCGAGCTGGCAATCGAAAACATGCGTAAATCCGGCGCGATCAAAGCGGCGAAGAAAGCAGGCAACGTGGCTGCTGACGGCGTGATCAAAACCAAAATCGAAGGCAACTACGGTTACATTCTGGAAGTTAACTGCCAGACTGACTTCGTTGCTAAAGATGGTGGTTTCCAGGCATTTGCCGACAAAGTACTGGACGCCGCTGTTGCGGGTAAAATCTCCGACGTTGAAGTTCTGAAAGCGCAGTTCGAAGAAGAACGTGTTGCGCTGGTTGCTAAAATCGGCGAGAACATCAACATCCGTCGTATCGCTGTTCTGGAAGGCGACGTTCTGGGCAGCTACCAGCACGGTGCGCGTATCGGCGTTCTGGTTGCCGCTAAAGGCGCTGACGAAGAGCTGGTTAAGCAGCTGGCAATGCACGTTGCTGCAAGCAAGCCGGAATTCGTTAAGCCGGAAGACGTGTCTGCTGAAGTGGTAGAGAAAGAGTACCAGGTTCAGCTGGACATCGCGATGCAGTCCGGTAAGCCGAAAGAAATCGCAGAGAAAATGGTTGAAGGCCGCATGAAGAAATTCACCGGCGAAGTTTCTCTGACTGGTCAGCCTTTCGTTATGGAGCCGAGCAAATCTGTTGGCCAGCTGCTGAAAGAGCACAACGCTGACGTGACTGGCTTCATCCGCTTTGAAGTGGGCGAAGGCATTGAGAAAGTTGAGACTGACTTTGCAGCAGAAGTTGCTGCGATGTCCAAGCAGTCTTAATTTTTAAAAAAAGGAGCCGCCTGAGGGCGGCTTCTTTTTGCGCCCATTTTGTAAATTCAGCCAACTGCTTATAGTGGCCGCGCTGAAATGCGACATACAATGTCGCCGGAATTATCACATCTCATTCGTTGACAGTCTCAGGAAAGAAACATGGCTACCAATGCAAAACCCGTCTACAAACGTATTCTGCTGAAATTAAGTGGCGAAGCGCTGCAGGGCTCAGAAGGCTTCGGTATTGATGCAAGCATACTTGACCGCATGGCTCAGGAGATCAAAGAGCTGGTTGAGCTGGGTATTCAGGTTGGCGTAGTAATTGGTGGCGGTAACCTGTTCCGTGGTGCTGGTCTGGCGAAAGCGGGTATGAACCGCGTTGTGGGCGACCACATGGGCATGCTGGCAACGGTCATGAACGGCCTGGCAATGCGTGATGCGCTCCACCGCGCCTATGTGAACGCTCGTCTGATGTCCGCCATCCCGCTGAACGGCGTATGCGACAACTACAGCTGGGCAGAGGCGATCAGCCTGCTGCGCAACAACCGCGTAGTGATCCTCTCCGCTGGTACCGGCAACCCGTTCTTTACCACCGATTCCGCAGCCTGCCTGCGAGGTATCGAAATTGAAGCCGATGTGGTGCTGAAAGCCACCAAGGTTGACGGCGTATTCACCGCTGACCCGGCAAAAGATCCTTCTGCCACCATGTACGATCAGCTGACCTACAGCGAAGTTCTGGAAAAAGAGCTGAAAGTCATGGATCTGGCGGCCTTCACCCTGGCGCGTGACCATAAATTACCGATTCGCGTCTTCAACATGAACAAACCTGGCGCCCTGCGTCGCGTGGTGATGGGCGAAAAAGAAGGCACATTGATCACGGAATAATTCCCGTCAGCGCCAAATCCGGGTAATATTCCGCTTTACTTTCGCGGGGATATTGCCCGGTGATTTTCATTAAATCTGACTATACTTAGCTCATTTTCCGACGGGTGCCCCGTCTGGTCTGACTGAGACAAGCTTTCAAGGATTCGTAACGTGATTAGCGATATCAGAAAAGATGCTGAAATCCGCATGGAAAAATGCGTCGAAGCATTCAAAAACCAAATCAGCAAAATTCGCACGGGTCGTGCTTCTCCGAGCCTGCTGGACGGGATTGTTGTTGAATACTACGGTACTCCGACCCCGCTGCGCCAGCTGGCCAGCGTCACCGTCGAAGACTCCCGTACCCTGAAAATCAACGTCTTTGACCGTTCTATGTCCGCGGCCGTTGAAAAAGCGATCATGGCGTCAGACCTCGGTCTGAACCCAAGCTCTGCCGGCAGCGATATTCGTGTCCCGCTGCCGCCGCTGACCGAAGAGCGTCGTAAAGATCTGACCAAGATCGTGCGTGGTGAAGCCGAGCAGGCGCGCGTTGCCGTGCGTAACGTTCGCCGTGACGCCAACGATAAAGTCAAAGCGCTGCTGAAAGAAAAAGAGATCAGCGAAGATGACGATCGCCGTTCTCAGGACGACGTGCAGAAAATGACTGACGCCGCCATCAAAAAAGTTGACGCGGCGCTGGCAGACAAAGAAGCGGAACTGATGCAGTTCTAATGCTCTGCCCTTACTCGGGCCAGACAGGCTCTGGCCTGAGTAAAATCTGAAACGCCGTACAGAAGACTGTACGCTCAATTCTCGGGATTGCGTTGCGACCGCTGGCCTTGTAGCCTTTAGCGCTTAGTTGAAGGCCTAATGCCGCCGCCTTATCCCCGATAGTTGCTGCGTAGGGGCTTGCTGGCGGCGTTTTGCTTTTTATTCTGTTTCCACTCTTCTGGACGTCTCATGAAGCAATTAACCGTTCTCGGTTCGACCGGCTCCATAGGCTGTAGCACGCTGGACGTGGTGCGCCATAACCCTGGTCGCTTTTCCGTCGCCGCGCTGGTCGCGGGGAAAAACGTTGACCGTATGGTTGAACAATGCCTGGAATTTACCCCCCGTTACGCGGTGATGGACGATGCGCAAAGCGCTGAGTGGTTGCGCACCCGTCTGCATGAGCATGGCTGTCGCACCGAGGTGCTAAGCGGCCAGCAGGCGGCGGCCGAGGTCGCGGCGCTGGATGAGGTCGATCAGGTCATGGCGGCAATCGTCGGCGCGGCGGGACTGGTGCCGACGCTGGCGGCGATCCGCGCCGGGAAAACGGTATTGTTAGCGAATAAAGAATCGCTGGTGACCTGCGGTCGCTTATTCATGGAGGCGGTGCAACAGTCGGGGGCGCGATTGCTACCGGTCGATAGCGAGCATAACGCTATTTTTCAGAGTATGCCGGAGACAATTCAGCAGCATCTGGGATACGCTGATCTTGCCCGGAATGGCGTCTCGTCAATCCTGCTGACCGGCTCCGGTGGGCCTTTCCGCGAGACGGCCGTGGCTGAACTGGCGGCGATGACCCCGGATCAGGCCTGCCGTCATCCCAACTGGTCGATGGGGCGCAAGATCTCCGTCGATTCGGCCACGATGATGAACAAAGGCCTGGAATATATTGAAGCGCGCTGGCTGTTTAACGCCTCGGCCCAGCAGATGGAAGTGCTGATCCATCCGCAGTCGGTGATCCACTCGATGGTTCGCTATCAGGATGGCAGCGTGCTGGCCCAGCTTGGGGAGCCGGATATGCGCACGCCGATCGCCCATACCATGGGCTGGCCGCAGCGACTGAATTCCGGCGTTAAACCGCTGGACTTCTGTCAGTTGAGCAATCTGAGCTTCTCCGCGCCGGACTATACGCGATATCCGTGCCTGAAGTTGGCGATGGACGCGTTTGATGTCGGCCAGGCCGCGACCACGACGCTGAATGCGGCTAATGAAGAGTCGGTTGCCGCGTTTCTGCATGGCGATATCCGCTTTACCGATATTGCGGCGGTTAACCTGGCGGTGCTGGATAAGATGGACCTGCAGGAGCCGCAAAGCATTGATGATGTTCTGGTTATCGACGCCGAGGCGCGCGCAATCGCTCACCAGCAGCTGCTGCGGTTGGTTGCGCAGGCGTAACGCGGTGATATTTGTGGGCGCAAGGCTTCGGTGATATAGTCTGCGCCACCCGATCGTTGCATTTTGTTGTTAAAGATTACGGTGGCCGTGACAAAACACGGCTTTTTTGCGTAAAGCTTTTGGTTGTTCTCTGCGATTGGCTGCAGCCCCGGCACCGGATAAAAATGCGTATCCAGCGCGGCCCGGTGGCCTCTGTTTGGTGGCTAGTTAATCCTTATTATGGACTTAAAACGCGTGATGTTGTCTGCTAATCAAACTGTCAGCGAAATATCGCCCACCCATGGCTGCCGTCATGTCGCCATTATTATGGATGGCAACGGCCGTTGGGCGAAACGGCAAGGTAAAATTCGCGCTTTCGGGCATAAGGCCGGGGCGAAATCCGTGCGTCGCGCGGTCTCCTTCGCGGCGAATAATGGGATTGAGGCGTTAACGTTATACGCGTTCAGCAGCGAAAACTGGAACCGTCCGGCTCAGGAAGTCAGTGCGCTGATGGAACTGTTCGTCTGGGCGCTGGATAGCGAAGTCAAAAGCCTGCACCGACACAATGTGCGTCTGCGGATTATTGGCGACACCACGCGCTTCAATGCGCGCCTGCAGGAGCGGATCCGCAAAGCGGAAGCGCTAACCGCAAACAATACCGGCTTAACGCTGAATATTGCAGCCAATTACGGCGGTCGCTGGGATATTACCCAGGGCGTTCGTTTGCTGGCGAAACAGGTACAGGACGGGACGCTGCTGCCTGAGCAGATCACGGAAGACATGCTGAGTCAGCAGGTCTGCATGCATGAACTGGCTCCCGTTGATTTAGTTATTAGGACCGGGGGAGAGCACCGAATAAGTAACTTTCTGATTTGGCAAATTGCCTATGCCGAACTTTACTTTACGGATGTTCTTTGGCCCGATTTTGCTGAACAGGACTTTGAAGGTGCACTCCATGCCTTTGTTAATCGAGAGCGTCGTTTCGGCGGCACTGAGCCGGGTGGCAGTCATGCCTGATGGGGGTCACTTTTGCTGAAGTATCGCCTGATATCTGCTTTCGTCTTAATCCCCATCGTCATTGCGGCATTGTTTTTATTGCCGCCGATGGGCTTTGCTATCGTCACCCTGGTGGTCTGTATGCTCGCCGCCTGGGAGTGGGGACAACTGAGCGGTTTTACCTCGACGTCGCAGCGGGTTTGGCTGGCGGTGCTGTGCGGCCTTCTGCTGGCGGCGATGCTTTTTCTGCTGCCTGAATACCATTATGACGTTCATCAACCGATGGTTGAAGGGTCGCTATGGGCCTCTTTTGCCTGGTGGATCGTCGCGTTACTGCTGGTGCTCTCATACCCGGCGTCGGCGGCATTCTGGCGCCACTCTAAGGTGCTGCGCCTCATCTTCGGCATTCTGACCATCGTCCCGTTTTTCTGGGGCATGCTGGCGCTGCGCGCCTGGCACTATGCCGATAACCACTATAGCGGCGCGCTGTGGCTGCTGTACGTCATGATCCTGGTGTGGGGCGCGGACTCTGGCGCCTATATGTTTGGTAAAATGTTTGGCAAGCACAAGCTGGCGCCGAAGGTCTCACCGGGTAAAACCTGGCAGGGCTTTTTTGGCGGTTTGCTGACCGCGGCAGTGATTTCCTGGGCCTACGGCGTGTGGGCCCATCTTGACGTCACGCCGACGGTGCTGCTGGTCTGTTCGGTGGTGGCGGCCCTGGCTTCGGTGCTGGGCGACCTGACGGAAAGTATGTTTAAGCGCGAGGCCGGCATTAAGGATAGCGGGCACTTGATTCCCGGACATGGTGGTATTCTCGATCGTATCGACAGCCTGACGGCGGCGGTACCGGTCTTCGCCTGTCTGCTACTGTTGGTCTTCAGGACGATTTGACGGAAGGTTATATGCTGAGCGTGCTCTGGAATCTGGCGGCTTTTATCATTGCGCTTGGCGTACTGATTACGGTGCATGAGTTTGGCCATTTTTGGGTGGCGCGCCGCTGCGGTATCCGGGTTGAGCGTTTTTCTATCGGCTTCGGCAAAGCGCTGTGGCGGCGGATGGATAAGCAGGGCACAGAGTTCGTCATCGCCCTGATCCCACTGGGCGGCTACGTCAAGATGCTGGATGAGCGTGTTGAAGCGGTGGCGCCGGAGATGCGTCACTATGCCTTCAACAATAAAACCGTCGGTCAGCGTGCGGCGGTGATTGCCGCCGGCCCCATCGCTAACTTCATTTTCGCTATCTTTGCTTACTGGCTGGTCTTTATCATCGGCGTTCCCGGCGTGCGGCCGGTGGTGGGTGAAATAACGCCCAATTCGGTTGCCGCGCAAGCACAAATTGCAAAAGGAACGGAACTTAAAGCGATAGATGGTATCGAAACGCCTGATTGGGATGCGGTGCGTCTGCAGCTGGTGGCCAAAATCGGCAACCCGCAAACAATAGTTACCGTCGCCCCTTTCGGGACCAATCAGCGCCAGGATAAAATCGTCGATCTGCGGCACTGGTCGTTTGAGCCAGACAAGCAAGATCCCGTGACCTCGCTGGGGATCCAGCCGCGCAGCGCGCAGATTGATACGGTGCTGGCTGAGGTTCAGGCGGGATCGGCAGCCCAGAAAGCGGGTTTGCAAGCGGGCGACCGGATCGTTAAAGTCGATGGTCAACCGTTAACGCAGTGGATGACGTTTGTTAATCTGGTGCGCGATAATCCGGGCAAAGCGCTGGCGCTGGAGATTGAACGGCAGGGGAGTGTGCTGCCGTTAACCCTGACGCCGGATGCGAAAACGGTGAAAGGTAAGGCGGAAGGGTTCGCAGGGGTGGTGCCAAAGGTCATCCCGCTGCCTGAAGAATACAAGACAGTACGTCAGTACGGACCGTTTGCCGCCATCGCTGAAGCCACGGATAAAACCTGGCAGCTGATGTCGCTGACGGTCAGGATGCTGGGTAAATTGATAACCGGTGATGTCAAACTGAACAACCTCAGTGGGCCGATCTCTATCGCTCAGGGGGCTGGAATGTCAGCGGAGTTTGGGTTGATTTATTATCTGATGTTCCTGGCGCTGATTAGCGTGAACCTCGGAATCATCAACCTGTTCCCTCTACCCGTACTGGATGGGGGACATCTGCTGTTTTTAGCGATTGAAAAGCTGAAGGGCGGGCCGGTATCCGAGCGAGTTCAAGACTTTAGTTATCGCATTGGCTCAATACTGCTGGTGCTGTTAATGGGGCTTGCACTTTTCAATGATTTCTCTCGGTTATAAGAGAGTTTGTTAGGAAGAACGCATAATAACGATGGCGATGAAAAAGTTGCTCATAGCGTCGCTGCTGTTTAGCAGCGCGACTGTATACGGTGCTGAAGGGTTCGTGGTGAAGGACATTCATTTCGAAGGCTTGCAGCGTGTCGCTGTTGGTGCGGCCCTCCTCAGTATGCCAGTGCGTCCTGGCGATACGGTGACCGACGATGATATCAGTAACACTATTCGCGCGCTGTTTGCCACTGGCAACTTCGAGGACGTCCGCGTCCTGCGCGATGGTGATACCCTGCTGGTGCAGGTGAAAGAGCGTCCGACGATCGCCAGCATCACCTTCTCCGGCAACAAGTCGGTGAAAGATGACATGCTGAAGCAGAACCTTGAGGCCTCAGGCGTTCGGGTGGGCGAGTCGCTTGACCGCACGACCATCGCGGATATCGAGAAGGGTCTTGAAGACTTCTACTACAGCGTCGGTAAATACAGCGCCAGCGTCAAAGCAGTCGTTACGCCGCTGCCGCGTAACCGTGTCGATTTGAAGCTGGTCTTCCAGGAAGGCGTCTCCGCAAAAATTCAACAGATCAACATCGTCGGCAACCATGCGTTTTCGACCGATGAGCTGATCTCCCACTTCCAGCTGCGCGATGAGGTGCCGTGGTGGAACGTGGTCGGCGACCGTAAATACCAGAAGCAGAAGCTAGCGGGCGACCTTGAAACCCTGCGCAGCTACTACCTGGATCGCGGCTATGCCCGTTTCAACATCGATTCTACCCAGGTCAGCCTGACGCCGGATAAGAAAGGGATCTACATCACCGTCAACATCACCGAAGGCGATCAGTACAAGTTTTCCGGAGTGCAGGTGACGGGCAACCTCGCTGGCCATTCCGCGGAAATCGAAGCGCTGACTAAAGTTGAGCCAGGCGAACTGTACAACGGCGCGAAAGTGACCAGGATGGAAAACGACATCAAGAAACTGTTGGGTCGTTATGGTTACGCCTATCCGCGCGTGCAGTCGCAGCCGGAGATCAACGACAGCGATAAAACCGTTAAGCTGCACGTTAACGTCGACGCAGGCAACCGTTATTACGTGCGTAAAATTCGCTTCGAAGGCAACGACACCTCTAAAGATGCCGTACTGCGCCGCGAAATGCGCCAGATGGAAGGCGCATGGCTGGGCAGCGACCTCGTCGATCAGGGTAAAGACCGTCTCAATCGTTTAGGTTTCTTTGAAACGGTGGATACTGATACCCAGCGCGTGCCGGGCAGCCCGGACCAGGTCGACGTTGTCTACAAGGTGAAAGAGCGTAACACCGGTAGCTTCAACTTCGGTATCGGCTACGGCACCGAGAGCGGCGTCAGCTTCCAGGCGGGCGTTCAGCAGGATAACTGGTTAGGTACTGGCTATGCTGTCGGGATCAACGGTACCAAAAACGACTACCAGACCTATACCGAGCTGTCGGTGACCAACCCGTACTTCACCGTAGACGGTGTAAGCCTCGGCGGTCGTGTCTTCTATAATGACTTTGATGCAAACGATGCGGATCTGTCTGACTATACCAACAAAAGCTATGGTACAGACATTACGCTGGGCTTCCCGGTCAATGAATACAACACGCTGCGCGCCGGCGTCGGTTATGTGCATAACTCCCTGTCCAATATGCAGCCGCAGGTGGCAATGTGGCGTTACCTTAACTCGATGGGCCAGTATCCGGACAACACCAACGACCGGAACTCGTTCAGTGCGAATGACTTCACCTTCAACTACGGTTGGACCTATAACAAGCTTGACCGCGGCTTCTTCCCAACGGAAGGTTCGCGCGTCAACCTGAACGGTAAGGTGACCATTCCGGGCTCAGACAACGAGTACTACAAAGCGACGCTGGATACCGCGACCTACGTGCCGATCGACAACGATCATCAGTGGGTAGTACTGGGTCGTACGCGCTTTGGTTATGGCGATGGTATCGGCGGCAAAGAGATGCCGTTCTATGAGAACTTCTATGCCGGTGGTTCCAGCACCGTGCGTGGCTTCCAGTCGAACACCATTGGTCCGAAGGCGGTGTACTTCCCGTCGAGCAGCCGTCATGATGGCGATAGCGGTTATACCAATGACTGTAAGAGCACCGAATCCGCACCGTGTAAATCCGATGATGCGGTTGGCGGTAACGCGATGGCGGTGGCCAGCCTTGAGCTGATTACCCCGACGCCGTTTATTAGTGACAAATATGCGAACTCGGTCCGGACTTCCGTCTTCTGGGATATGGGTACCGTATGGGATACTCACTGGGATTCGAGCGCGTACGCTGGTTATCCGGATTACAGCGATCCGAGCAACATCCGTATGTCTGCGGGTATTGCCGTGCAGTGGATGTCGCCGTTGGGGCCGTTGGTCTTCTCCTACGCCCAACCGTTCAAAAAGTACGATGGAGACAAAGCCGAACAGTTCCAGTTTAACATTGGTAAAACCTGGTAATTGTTGGCGGCAACGGAATGCAAGTGCAGTATAGCGCTGACCGTAGGCGATAACGCGTTTATCGCCTCGCCACGCAAATAACGGTACCCCTGGGTACTCATGGGATGGTAAGGAGTTTATTGTGAAAAAGTGGTTATTAGCTGCAGGTCTGGGTTTGGCAATGGTAACTTCCGCTCAGGCGGCAGATAAAATTGCCCTGGTGAACATGAACAGCCTGTTCCAACAGGTTGCCCAGAAAACTGGCGTTTCCAACACGCTGGAAAACGAGTTCAAAGGCCGCGCTAGCGAACTGCAGCGTATGGAAGGCGACCTGCAGTCCAAAATGCAGCGTCTGCAGTCCATGAAGCCGGGCGCCGATCGTACCAAACTGGAAAAAGACGTGATGGCACAGCGCCAGACCTTCTCCCAGAAAGCGCAGGCGTTTGAACAGGATCGCGCACGTCGTTCCAACGAAGAGCGTGGCAAACTGGTTACCCGTATCCAGACTGCCGTACAGAGCGTAGCGAAAGATCAGAGCATCGATCTGGTGGTTGACGCGAATGCCGTTGCATATAACAGCAGCGATGTAAAAGACATCACCGCTGATGTGCTGAAACAGGTTAAATAAG
>OGST01000216.1_pt1 | contig 49292 bp, 51 predicted proteins | sample 1574021 | NCBI WGS metagenome assembly OGST01 (sample SAMN03295847, study PRJEB24534) | human gut metagenome | isolation source: fecal sample 7 from infant 6 | host: Homo sapiens | place: USA: Pittsburgh, PA | collected 2014-07 | reverse complement strand
TACCTGAAAACACAACCCGCTACGGGGGAGACTTACCCGAAATCTGATTTATTCAACAAAGCCGCTTAGGATGCTGAAGGTCTGCTGAGAGCGATAAACGGAAATTCGAGACGGTATAGTCTCTAAAAGCTTCCCTGCCATAAAGTTGCCGAGATTCTCAGCGAATAGGTAAGTATCATCATACAGTGGTCAGATGTGCATCCGCAGTACATTTGCTCGCATGTTAACGTAGCAGTAGTACAACATCATTTAGAGACGAATCGCCTAACAGGTTTTAACACCTTAAAATTTCACTGCTGGTTAAACACATTATTAAATGATTTTTATCATTTAAATCATTGGGTTAATTTTAATTGTGATTTGCTTTTAACCCTCGCAATTTAGAAGTATTATTTTGAGATTAATCCACTTGCCCTGCCTTCATCACTGCTTGTAAATATGCGTGAAGAATGATTTTAAGGTTATATATCATGGAGTTATTGAAGTTTTTGGCGGCGATTTTTGTCATTTACTTGTTGTTTTTTAGAAAGAAAAAACGTAAATCTCCAAAGTCTTATGCTTCAGACCCCGTGAAAGCACCGCCAAAAGAATGGCTCGCTGACATCAAGAAAAAAGAGGCGGTTGTGCGAAACGATGATAGTGAAGACGATAACCTTGCAACTTTTACATTGAGCGGTGGCCGGGGTGTTGAACTTCGGGTGACAACCAATCATTACCGCAACACCTCAAAGTCAGCAGGTGCACTAGCTCGATGGGTACTTCCGGGTGAGATGATAACTGTAGCTGGTGTAGCAATTAGCGGTGGCCACATTTACGTGGGGCAACGTATGAAGCCCTCCGGTCAGGAATCAGGCGGCTATTATGACGATGGAAGTGAGGCATCATTAATTGATGACACATGTAAGATAAAACCTACTTCTTATCTTTACGAGGACAGTTCATTAGGATACTGGCCCAGTTTTTCCTCTCTTTCCCCAGAAGCACGCGGTGCGTATGTCAGTTGGCTTGCCAGCGATAGGTCTGATCCATCGTGTCCTATCGGCTATGTTTTTATCTACCTCTACGGCCTGGAAAGAAAAGCGCTCGTAGATTCCACTGACCCAAAATTCCCTGATGCTGAGTTCCGTAATCTGTTCAATGAAGTCGCTCGGTTAAGATCGATATTCATTGAGAACCGCTCCTTCCGTGGATATTCGACCCAATTACTCGAAGCCATGTCTATTCTGCGCCCGAACATGGGCTTAGCCACTGAGCTCGATAGCAATTCAGGTTTCAGCAACAGCATGCAATTTAAGCTGGCTCTTGCAAAAACTGTACATGAAGGAGTTCCTGTATCAGCTGAACTGGCGTTGAACTGGGTAATAAACCACACCGAGTATTCGCTGCGTACCCCGGCTCGCCGCTGTGCTAAAGAGTTTGCTGCACTTTTCAAACGGCGTTACACCCTCAAATATGGTGAAGGGATGGTCGTTAAGGCGAATAAAACGCGCCTGAGGTTAGATTACACACCAGCAAGTCCTAGTTTGCGAGGTGTTCAACTTCCTGTTCCCGACCTGCCTGATCCAAGTGCGTTGAAGAGCCCTGTCCAGAAAATTATGGCTCTTGCCGATATATGTACAGATGAACTTGATGCTTATAGTCGCTACCTTGGTAGGAAAGGTACGTCAGTCAATGATACGGCTGCAATTATGCTGCTCCCTTCAGAGATAGTTAATGAAAGCGCAGAAAAAATATTAAGCTCATTCAAACGCTGGGCTGATGAGGCGATCCTCGTCAAGGAGGGGTTAGTCTCAGTTGCTGACTTTTGGGCACATATGAATGCCAGTTGCCCCAATAAGATCAATAAAAAAGAGGCCGATTTGATGCAGGCCTTTGCTCTGAAGATGGGTTACGGTCTGGCACCTGACCCGTATTATCACCATGTGAAGGCGGATGTTGATGGGACACTTGTTCTATTCCCTGCCGCCGAAGGTGGACGCTTCTCACCTTCTCCTGAATTTATCTCAGCCGTAATGACGCTCAGATTAGGGGCGATGGTCGCCTTGATTGACGATTCTCTTGATCAAGCTGAACAGAAAGTGCTTGAGAATGCCATCAACAACAATCCTGGCTTCACCGATGATGAAAAACGCTCTCTACATGCGTATTTAACGTGGCAACTTCATACCCCAGCCAATATGACAGGAATGAAAAGTAGGATTGAGTTGATGGGGGCCGCGGAAAAAGCTGCTGTGGGTAAGGTTATCGTTAGTGTTGCCTGTTCGGATGGGACAATAGCGCCTGCCGAAATCAAACAGCTTGAGAAGATTTATTCAAGTTTGGGGCTGGATCCCTCATCTGTCTCGAGCAATATCCATCAGCATTCCGCAACTGAACATGATCTCGTCTCGTCTGTACCAACTGATCAGCCAGCAGCAGGGTTCACACTGGATGCTAATGTACTTGCCCGCCACGAATCTGCCACGGATGATGTTCGTAAATTGCTGAACACAATTTTCACCGAAGAAGAACCGGAAGAGCCAGAAAGCGCTCCAGCCTCATCAACGGAGGCGGGGGGACTTGACTCCGCACATAGCCAGCTTTATCGCAGTTTGCTGGAGAAAGAACAGTGGTCCCGAAAAGAGGCGACAGAATTGTGCGGAAATTTGAATTTGATGCTCGGCGGTGCGCTTGAGGTGATCAATGACTGGTCCTATGCGGTGGTTGATGCTCCAGTACTGGACGATGCCGATGATGATATCTGGGTTGACCTGGAAATTGCCAAAGAATTAGAGGGATAGTGAATGTCTGTAACACGTATAAGAGTGAAAGAACGCGACGCTATTATTCAGTCACTTAAGTCAGGTGTAACGCCAAGGATAGGCATTCAGCATATCCAGGTTGGCCGCGTGAATGAGATCACCGCTCTCCATCAGGATATTGAGAGGATTGCTGACGGTGGTGCAAGCTTCAGACTTATCATCGGTGAATATGGTTCTGGTAAAACGTTCTTTCTGAGTGTTGTGCGCTCTATTGCGCTGGAGAAGAAGTTGGTGTCAGTCAGTGCTGACCTTTCTCCTGACAGACGTATTCACTCATCGGGAGGTCAGGCTCGTAATCTTTATTCTGAGCTCATGAAAAACATGTCCACCAGAAACAAGCCGGATGGTAATGCGTTACTTAGCGTTGTTGAAAGGTTCGTTACGGAGGCAAGGAAGGAAGCTGACACGGACGGCTCCGAGGTTTCATCAGTTATTCATAAACGCCTGGCAGCACTATCAGATATGGTCGGTGGATATGACTTTGCGAAGGTCATTGATGCATTCTGGCGGGGGCATGAGCAGGATAACGAAACGCTAAAATCCAATGCCATTCGCTGGTTGCGTGGAGAGTACACTACTAAAACTGATGCCCGTCACGATCTCGACGTTCGGACTATTATCTCAGACGCATCATTCTATGATTCTTTGAAGCTGATGAGCCTTTTTGTCCGCCAGGCAGGCTATGCCGGTCTTTTGGTCAGCCTCGACGAAATGGTGAACCTCTTGAAGCTGAATAATACGCAAGCAAGAACAGCGAACTACGAACAGATTTTGAGGATCCTGAATGACTGCCTGCAAGGCTCAGCCGAGAACATTGGTTTTATCCTCGGGGGTACGCCAGAGTTTCTTTTCGATCCGCGTAAAGGTCTTTACAGCTATGAGGCGCTCCAGTCGCGTCTGGCGGAAAACCGGTTCGCGCAAAAAGCAGGAGTGATTGACTACTCATCCCCCACTTTGCATCTTGCCAGCCTCACCCCTGAGGAACTGTATATTTTGCTGAGAAATCTTCGTCATGTTTATGCCGGTGGAGATCCAGAGAATTATCTGGTACCAGATGAGGCACTGACTGGATTCCTGCATCACTGTAGTAAAACCATTGGAGACGCTTACTTCCGTACCCCCCGTAATACCATAAAAGGTTTCCTGGACATGCTGGCCGTGCTGGAACAAAACAGAACGATGAACTGGCAAACACTAATCGAGGGTGTGGCGATTGAAGAGGACCGGCCCAGCGATATGGATGACACCACTACGGAGGAAAGCGATGACGACGACGGACTGGCGAACTTCAAACTATGAGCAGTGCCTACGATAGCCTCGATCCCCGCGTCCGTAAGTGGGTTTACAAGCAGGGGTGGTCGACATTAAGGCCCTTGCAGGAGAGTTCTATCCCGGCAATTTTAGCCCGTGATCGAGACGTGCTAATCAGTGCAGGTACAGCAGCGGGTAAAACAGAGGCTTTCTTTCTTCCTGCCTGTTCGGCAGTTGCAGATCTCACGAATGGATTTGGCATCGTCTATATCAGTCCGTTGAAGGCATTGATTAACGATCAGTACCGTCGTCTTGGGAGCCTTGGAGATGCATTGGAAATGCCAGTGACTCCCTGGCACGGGGATGTACCACAAAGCAAAAAGAAGAAGGCTCGGACGAACCCTGCTGGCATTTTACTGATTACACCTGAGTCACTTGAGTCTTTGCTCATAAATTCAATGGGCTGGCTCAAACAGGCGTTTTCTTCAGTCGCATACATCGTTATTGATGAGTTTCATGCTTTTATTGGTTCAGAGCGTGGTGTACAGCTGCTTTCTCTGCTCAATAGAATTGACCATGTGCTAGGATGCCAGGTAAATCCAATTCCCCGCGTTGCGTTGAGTGCCACGCTGGGGGAACTGGAGAAAGTGCCCGAAATGTTGCGCCCGGACAAACGACTCCCCTGCGTAACTGTTACAGATAGTAATAGCATGGCCACTCTTCAGGTACAGGTCAAAGGGTACCTGGAGCGAGTGATCCAAAATGAGGAAGAACTTCAGAGTTCAGCTGAACATGACGTTTGCGCTGACATTTTTAGACTTTGCCGTGGCGATTCTCATTTGGTCTTTGCAAACAGCCGAAAACGCACTGAAAGCATTGCGGCAACGCTGAGCGACATGTGTGAGGAACAAATTGTTCCGAATGAATTTTTCCCCCACCATGGTTCCCTTGCCAAGGAATTACGTGAGGTGCTTGAATCTCGTCTTCAGAAAGGAAATTTGCCCACAACAGCTGTTTGTACAATGACGCTTGAGTTGGGAATTGATATCGGTAAGGTTAAATCGGTTATCCAAGTTACGCCTCCGCATTCTGTTTCCAGTTTGCGCCAGCGAATGGGGCGTTCTGGGCGACGCGATTCCCCGTCAGTACTCAGAATGCTAATTACAGAAAATGAGCTTACTGTGAGTAGCAGTATCGTTGATCACCTACGACTCCAGTTGGTGCAGTCGATGGCAATGATCAGGTTGATGATCTCTAAACAATGGTTTGAGCCTGCCGATTCCCGGCAGATGCATTACTCCACGCTGCTACACCAGATTCTTGCAATTACCGCACAATGGGGTGGAGTTCGTGCCGACCAGCTCTGGTCACAACTATGCCAGACAGGGCCGTTCAGAAATGTAGATTTAAACGATTTCAAAAGCCTGCTTAAACATATGGGAGCATGTGGCCTACTCACTCAACTTGCTAGCGGCGAAATGGTTGTTGGGGCAGAGGGGGAGAAACTGACTAACCATTACACTTTTTATGCCGTGTTCAATACACCAGAAGAGTTCCGCATTATCACCGGAAACAGAACCCTTGGAACAGTGCCTGTGGACTCCCCACTGCTACCAGACCAACACATCATCTTCGGTGGGCGGCGCTGGAAAGTGACAGAGATCGAGACAGAGAAAAAAGTTATCTATGTAGAGGCAACCAAAGGCGGTCAGCCACCACAATTTAGTGGGGGAGGTATGTCTGTTCATGATGCCGTTCGTCAGGAAATGCTCGCTATCTATAGGGAAGGTGATTACCGCATAGCAATAGGTAGCAAGAAAGTAGATTATGCCGATACTGCCGCCAGAAACCTATTTGCGGAAGGCTGTAGTAACTTTCAGCGTTTTAAACTTCAAAATGAGTGTTTTATTACGAGTGGACAACACTGTTACGTAATACCCTGGATGGGGGATAAAGTTGTCAATACGATTACAGCCTTGCTCATACGTTGTGGTTTTAAAGCAAATTCATTTGCTGGCGTTATAGAAATCGATAACTCCAGTGTAGCTTCCGTTCAGCACGCGCTGAAAGAAATGCTGTTGTCAGGCTTGCCATCTGCATTTGATCTTGCCACAGATGTTCCAGAAAAGTACTTAGATAAATATGACGAGTATTTACCAGAGTCCCTTCTTGCGAAAGGGTATGGTGCAAAGGCGTATGAAACAGAAGGTACGCGCATCTGGTTGCAGAAACATCTTTAGTAATCTGGATATGTAATCAGGGTATAAATAAGACATATATACCCTGAATTTTTTATTTCCCTGTAGATTTACTAGGCTTTAGTCCCGGGGTATTACCAGGAGTATCTTTATTATCACGTCGACGTTGATCCGGTTTTCCTGTCGATTTAGCAATTGGTTTTGGACCAGGTTTAAGACCCATGATAGTTATCCTTTAGAGGTGTAAGAGGGAAGCCTCAACATTGATATATTGGATAATGTGAAATTTTTCAATGGGAGCGATCAACATATCCAATGATTAACTCGATATTGTGAACAGTGTCCGCTTCTGGCACAAAGCAGACGTTAAGACTTACAGCATCGGGAAACTTCTGGATGCCGCGTCAGCGGCATGGAGGCGCCAGATGAGGTTACATGTGTCTGTGGAGTCAAATGGCGCCGAAAGCCCGGCGTAGCCGGTTACCTGGCTATAAACTCTGCCACCCTACCCCCTGCCCTGATTAGCCTTAACCCGCTTACAGCAATGAAGAAGTAAAAGTAATCCCTTTTAACCCCGGTGAGCGGGCTTTACGGCGTTTACGACGTAAAGGGCGTGATTTCCGGGGCCTTAGCGGCGGCAGCTTGCTGCTGACGCTTAGGGGGATGTTCATCAACTATTTCAGCGACACCAGGGAACTTAACACGGTAGCTGCAAAGCTATACCCGCTAAAAACATCTCAGACGCCGCTGTACGCGGTCGGAGTGGACCCGGCAAGGCGACAGCCGCAGTCGGGGCGTATCTCCGCGTTAGCGGGCCGGAGGGCCGCTTACGAGCGTGTACCAGACAACTGACCGCAGCTCCACCCACAGCGATGAAGAAGAGTAGTTACAACACCCATCATTAAAAGCGATGTCTTTCCCCGGCCTTCGGCCGGGGGCGGCGGCGCTTTTCAGTGGTGGGGAGGGGCTCTGTGGTGACAGCTGTACACGGGACTGTATTGTTGCCTGAGAGGGGCTCGGGGTGGCAGAACGGTGCCGGCTTTTAATTCCGAAGATTCATTGAATGATGTAACTAATAAAGATACCGGGCTAATGCCCGCCGCTTGCCGGCGGGTGGTACTTCTGGATCTGAGCGACGTGGACGCTTGCGGCCACTGTGAGCGAAGGCCTTTTTGGGGTTGTCCACAGGATAGCCGGCGAACAGGTATTACTTTGAGACGAAAGATATTCAGATCTTTAAAAGAAGTACAGAGCAGGTCTTTAAAGGGAACCATGCGGTCTGAAACCTCTGCGGCAGGCACCCTGACACCCTGTCGGCTGTAGCTTTATGAAAAGTTCCCATGCAGTTAAGTGTGTATAAGTAAAACCGGGCAAAAAAACCGGCACCGGAGCACCGAAATATCATCAACCAGGTGGGGGGAATGCGTTGCCAATCGGTGTGGCCATAACACTATCGGTCAGAAATCAGCCAGGCTCAGCAGACGGATGTGCGAAAGTCTCCGGCGCCAGCCGGATAACAAAAATGAGAAGGCTATACTGGGTCGGGGTACGGCGCCAGGCGGGTATAGTTATTGCCCCGTGACAGCAGCATACGCTCCGTCACGCGTCGCTCAACTTCACGTTTGAGCGCATCACGATCGCCTCTGAAGCGGCCGGTGGCATATTCACGGGTCAGCTGCTGACGAACACGCGTCTCGATGTCCTTCCGTTGGCGCGAAGCATCCCGCCGCGCGGTTGCTCGCTTCTGGCCATGAGATTTACGCTCAGCCTGATAGCTGCGGAAACGCTCGCGTACAAACCGCCAGGATTTGGCGATCAGTTCATCCATCCCCAGCTGCGGCAGACTCTGTTTTTTGCGCTGTTTATTTTCCCACTCCACGCGACTCCGGCGCGCGGCCACGACGGCCACATCTGACACATCCAGAGCCTGAAAAAGGGCTGGCGTGAACGTCATATCCGTCGGAATATTGCAGCCAATCTGCGGATCATATTCCGTTGTATAGGTGATCAGACCCAGCTCAGACATAAACCGCAGCGCGCGGGTCGCCCGTGAGATAGACAGGTTGCCACTGGCAGATTCCGTGGCCAGCCCGCACTCAATGGCCATATTGGTAATCGAGCGCTGCACGCGATTGGCCAGCGGATCGTAATGGAAACACATTGCCTGGAGAAGCGCATCAATCGCACGCCGGCGAAGGAGAGGAGGCATACGCCGACGCTTACCCAGTGAGCGGGCAAAGGCGACATGAATTGAAAAATCAAACGTGGAGGTAAAGCCTTCGGCTTTAGCCATCAGCTTACAACAAAACGGCAGTGTCTTTTTGCCTTCCCGCGCCATAAAACGCGGCTCAGCATTTTTCACTTGCACGTAATGGAACGAGTTTTTTGGATTCTGTTCAGTCACCGCTTCCTGCGCTTATGTTGCGCCGAAGGAGTAAGCACAGAAGGTATTGAACTTTTCTGAGCATGAATCTATACTCCCTGCATAGAGCAACAATCTCTATGCAGTTTAGTTAAGGGCCCCGATAATCTTCTAGAGTCGCCAAACTTGGAAAGATTATCGGGGTTTTTGCTTTTCTGATTCCGGAAAAAACCTTTTTACAGAATCAGTTCCCTGCCACCTTACGGCGTGGCCAACCAAGAATCTCTAAACGATCAGTAATCTAGCACTCATAGCAGGTATGATCAAGAATGTGACGTCGTTACGTCAATTCCAAGTTTCGCAGATTCTCTTTCAATCAGCCTTTCAATCATTTCTGCCTGAGTAATTCCTTCATTCTCACACATGATTTGAAGCTGGTTTTTAAGCTTGTCTCGCACAAATACTCTCACCTCTTTGTGCGTCGCTTTTTTTCGGGCAACAGCTTTCTGCTGACGTTCTGCCGCAGAAACAGGATTGCCCTTTCTGTAGGGACGTTTAGATGAGGAAGTAACTGCGTTTACGACCTGTGACATCTCTGCCTCCTCAAGCATATAACTGAATACTTGAACAAAGATACTACATGTCTTTATAGGCAGCGAGAGCGCACATTAATTTAATGTAAAATACATTTTTTTCTGTTGGCGCAGAAAAATTGTGGGCAGTGTGATCGTTAGTACGATGAACGCCAGTCAGTACCGACATCCCACCTGGATTGCCAGTGCTGCAGATAACGTTGGGCAACTGTCGGGTCATCCCATACAACCAGCACATTCTCTGAATTCGAACGGTCAGCTGCACGGCTGAAATTGAACGACCCGGACTCTGTATTGCGCCCGTCCGCGACGATCACTTTGTCATGCATAATTTTGTAGGCGCTGACCGTACGAACCGGAATGCCCACGCTGGTCAGCAGGTTCATGGCGGCCTCGCTGGCCGTTCCGGTATTTGCCTTCTGATCCAGAACCACACGGACATCCACCCCACGTCGTTTCGCCTCGATGAGCGAACGAACCACCTCCGGGGAGGTGAAGGAATACCCCATCAGCCGGATTTCCTGTCGTGCGGTCGCGATGGTTTTCAGAACCAGCCGCAGGGCAGTTCCTTCCGGGGAAAACCCGGTATCGATGCTCGCGGCATAAACGATCGGTACGGGTGTGCACAGACTCAGAGTGACCAATGCAGGCAGACACCATCTGCTGAGAGTACGGTTTATTTTCACACTATTTCCTTCACTGTATTTTTAAGAAACGCCGGGAGCGGGGGAGACTGGCTTTTCCCCGTTACCGGGGTTGGACAACGACGCCATGGGGAGGCGTCAGGCTTTTGTCGTCTGACGGAACCAGTAGCAGACTGGCCCGTCGCCGGTATCGTGGACGGAGCCCAGGAACCAGCCATCATCATCTGGCGGCTCGGGCACCACCTGGATACCATCCCGGACACTGACGAGTGGAGAAACGTCAGGCTTTCTCATCCGGTCAGTATGCCGCGTATACAGGGCCAGCCCGCCCCAGAACAACGCAACTGACAGCATCACCAGGAGCAGTCCCCCTCCTGTGAAAAAAAACGGAGACAGGAGTATCAGAAACAGCGCCAGCATGCCCCCATACAAATAACAGAATAATTGCTTCTCAATGCGTAAAATAAAATAGCTGAACATAAATTCAGTCCTTTAATAAGACGGATTTAAAAGGAGGTGTTAGTGACGGGATTTATTTATTGCCGCCTGAAGACTTTCCGACTCCGTCATTCCGGAAAATACCGTGGTATTTTCTTCCGTCGCGCCCTTCACCGGCATCACAATAATACCCGGCGTACCGGTTAATCCCGTTGCCGTGGCGATGTCTTTAATATTTTTCAGCGTGGTATTAACTTCATCAATGGTATCCTGTCTGAACTGAATATCACCTGATGTTTTCGTGACTGTCTCTTTGGTCAGCCTGCCTTCAATTAATCCGGTCGCATAAATACCGTTATGGTATGCCAGATATGCCTCCGGCCCCTTTTCCTTCCAGACCAGCAGACCGGTTTTGGCTGCCAGTAATGAAACCGGCCATCGGCTCCCGAAGACCGGCCACTCCATAAAGAAATAGCGCACATCCTGGTTACTCCTGATGACCTTCTCCAGTTCCGGCGCGAAGCGGCTGCACCAGATGCACTGGTAGTCAAAGAATTCAACCACCATCACCTTTCCGTCCCCGGGCCCCCAGGAGGGGATATTTTTATTACCCAGAATGTTTCCCTGTTGTTCCAGTGCTGCGGATTTAAAACCGCGAGTCTGTTTCGCCTCCTGCTCCTGCTGAAGTGTCTCGCTCATCTGAATAAGTATCTCGGGATGAGCACGCAGATAATCCGCTGCGATTTCTCCAATTCTTTTCTCCTGGGTAACGGAAAACGTTTTATCAGGTGCATTATCCTGAGCAAAACTGGTATTCAAAACGACAACTGAAATAAATGGGAGCAGAAAATACAATCCGAATCTGAATTTCATTTTTATTCCTTTAACAGGTTAAGCATGGATAAAATAAGTTCGTCCGCTAAAGCCGTTAAGTCTTTAGCGGAGAGGTTGTAGAACGATGAATACTGTTGTGGCAGGAAATGAATTAAACGGTCTGACTCATCTTTCGTTCAGCGCGTAACAGCTCTTTCATCATGCGCTCACTGGCGTAGTGCGCTTCATCAGCAGTGACCGTAGCCACCACATTCCCCTGCAGGTCATAGCGGGAGGCACCTTCCCGCATTCGGGACAGATAACCTGCAGACCGGGTCAGGCTTTTCAGGCACTTAATCACCTGTTTATGCGACAGCGGCAGATCACGACTCGCAATATCGGCAAGCAGCTGTTCACGCATTCCCGTGGCCAGCAGACGTGGCGAGTTGCCATCGAACAGCTGTGGCCAGAACACCTTCAGGGTCATGATCGCCTGCTCTGGCGGCAACAGCCGAAGATAGCGCACCGGAGGGGGAGCCTTTGTTGCCTTGACCGGTACGGGCTCAGCCTGACGCGCGGCGGCTTCCGCGGCCTGTTTCGCACGTTCAAGCTTTTCTTTCTTGACCTTCCAGGCGGGCGGCGCCGACACCACCACGACCTTTTTTCGGCGTACCACACCAGGAGTGGCCGTATCACTGGTGGGGGCAGCACTGTCTGCCGCGGGTTTTCGTTTCAGGCTCAGTACAGGACGTTTTTCTTCACTCATAAGGGGCCATATCAATAAAGCATCAGGTCTGACGTATACGATACGCTAACGGCATCATCGTTTCATCTCAGGAAACTGTGGACACGGCGATGATGTTCCCTTTGTCACAGTTGCGGGCACTATTTCTGCTCCTTGGACCTCTGTCCGGGATTTTTTACATTTAGACAACAATCCCCAGCACCGCCAGATGTACGGCATAGAACATCACGAAGAAATGCCGCGGCCAGAAGCGCCGAACAGAACGACCGATGTCAGAACAGACCGCCAGGGCCAGCAAGGCGACCATCAGGCCGGCGATGGCCTGGGTAATATCATGGGCATTCATCAGCAACACCATGACGGCCCACAGCACGCCATACCCGATACGTTCTGCGGGTTCTTTCGCCCGACACAGTCGCCAGCTGTTGATCAGCATAAAAACCCCGGCCAGACCGTAGCTGTCGGCAGACAGAGGGAGCCAGGCCACGACAATGGCGATCGCCAGCAGAATATCATTGCGGGTCTGCAGACTGAACCAGCGCAGCGCCTGACCGGTGACCGCAAAGCTAAACAGGATATTCCCCATGTACCACGGGTATCCGATGAGAATAAAGGAGCCCTGGGCGATCAACGCCCAGCACCAGAGCTGGTTCAGCTGAGACTGGCGGATTTCAGTATGTCGGGCCAGATTCATCCCCCAGACCAGCCCGAACAGCGGAAAACAGCCCCTCCCCAGCAGACGCATCACCTCATTATTCCCGGCCAGCAACAGACCGGTATGGTCGATGACCATCAGAACCAGCGCGACGGTCTTGATGATATCCGTCTGTCCTGGCGTCCAGGTCAGCAGCCCCAGCAGCCAGCGATCGACAGCGTTGAGGCGGGTTTCATATGTTGTCATCTTCCTTTTCCTTTTATCAGCGCCCCGGCAGGCGAGTCAGTCGCCCCCGAGCGTTTTTTCACGACTGAGATCACGAACCATATCCCGTTCCATCTGCTGCAGACGGTCGCGCTGCAGGCTCTCTGTGGCCACCTGCTGAACGGCCGCTTCCTGACGCCGGGTCTGCGGGTCATCTGGCAGCACCGTTTTCTCCTCTCCTGGCCGGTCACGTTCGAGACCCCGAATGACGTCCCCGATAACCTCTTTTATCCGCTCGCCCGGCTCGCCCACTTTCTTCTCCTCTCCGGACACTTCCCGGGTCGCCTGCTCCGTCTGTCTTTCCATCTCCCGGCGCTGTGCCTCTTCTGCGGCCCGCTGTGCCAGAACCTCTGGCGGGAGCGGGATGTCAGTACCGGTATCATTGATCGGAGGATTCGGCAGGGGATCAGCCCAGATGCGACCGCCGGTGATGGCCTCCGGGTTCCAGGGGCGGTCATCTCCGGCAAGCCGGACCACCACCCCGCTGTCGGGGTTATCGCGTGCAATCCTGACGCCTTCGCCCATATTCCCGGCCAGCAGACTTTCGCCGTTGCGACTGTTCTGCAGCGCCACAAACCGGGCTTCTTCATTGCCCATGACGCGCCCCTCACCGCCGATCACCTGCAAACGTCCGTCGTTATCCGTCAGCGGACTGAGCCAGATGCCGGCGTCTTTCCCGTTTTTGTCGAACGCCGGCAGCGCCACGTGTGGCTGCGGGTACTTTTTGCCCGGCGAAATGAATTTCCCCGGAGACTGCCCGCGCGCCAGGCCGGACTGCTGCAGGGCGGCCCGGCCTGCAGCCGCCTCATCCAGCGCTCGTGCCCGGCTGAACAGCTGGCCGGCCGTTTTCACGGCCCGGTCGTTACGCGGCTCCAGAATATCGTGGGCTGTCGCTTTCTCTGGTGAATGATTTATGGCCTTTATCCAGCCCTCACGGTTGTCGGTATACAACTGAACATGCTGTTTCATACGTGATAACCCGACATAGGAGGATTCAAAGCTGGCCATCCGTTCCCGACCACCCGCCACGCCCTCCAGTGCGATGGCAAACGGTTCACTGGCCCCCTGAGCACCATGCGCGGTGATGGCGTAGGCAAGGTCGACATGTTGCTGCGCTTGATCAGCCTTCGGGTTCAGCGTGCGGGTGGTTTTGCCGTCAGATAGCGTGACACTGTCACCTGAAACGGATTTCACCTCCCACACACTGTTGGCCACATAGCCGCGTTCCGTGTCACTCTTGCTGAAGCGCATTTTGTCCCCCTGAGACACTGTAATCTCTTGCTCACGGTAGAGCGTGACACCTTCAGCCAACGCCTCCCGGGGTGAAATAAGCCGTTCTTTCCCTTCACCATCCATCAGCGTGATAAGCTGGTTCTCCTTATCCACGCTCCCGATACGGTGGTAGACATTGTCGACCAGGGCCACGGCCCCCTTATGAGCCGTCCAGGTCGACAGTCTGCGCAGCTCTCCGTCACGGATGTTGCTCGTCACCAGTACCGGCAGAGTGACTTCCTCTCTGCCCACTTCACCATTGTCCCGCCTCGCGTCATGAATCAGACTGTTCAGCACCCGCCGGTCATCATTCAGATGGGTGATAATCAGCGTCTGTGACTGCGCCTCCGGGGTACGGTCGGCATAGTCCTTCACCAGTGCCTCATACAGCGTGGTGGGCTGACCTGCCGGCACACTTTCACCCTTGTTCAGCGCTTTCTGTATCGTCTCCTCCTGTGCGGGGGTGAACTCCACCACGGAGTTTTCGGGCACCCAGGCCCCGTCTTTTCGCGGCACCTGTTCCGGTGTAATCTGCTCAATCGTCGCCAGCGCGCGGTTCACGTCCCGGTCAATCAGGCTGTAGACCGCCGGTCGCAACTCAGGTACCTGGCGCACAATCTCTTTCATAATGGCGACGTCGGCGGCACTGCGCTGCTGCATCAGCCGGAACGGCTGGCCCGGCGCAATGGACTGCAGCTGGTCGGTATCGCCGCTGAGCACCGCCCGTCCTCCCCCGGCCGCAATCAGGGAGAGCGCCTTCGCGGTATCGGCCAGCCCCACCATTGAGCTCTCGTCGAGCAGGAACAGCGTGTTGCTGAAATCCGGTGTCTGACCATTACGCTGCAGGAGCTGCGTGTCATGCAGGAACGAGGCGGTAGTCTGCGCATCCACGCCGGCGCTCTGCATTTCCCCCACGGCGCGGTGTGTCGGCCCCAGACCGATGACCCGAGGCCGGGTCGCTTCCGGCAGCAGGCTGATGGCTCCCGTCACCGCCCGGAGCTGGGTGGTTTTCCCCACCCCGGCATAGCCCTGAACCACCGTGAACCGATCCGTAGTCTCCAGTATCATCCGGGTGGAAGCACGCTGCCCTGACGTCAGGTCCGTCATCAGGCTTCCCGGTACACTGTCCATCAGGGGTGCAACGGCCTCTTTTCCTTCCAGCACCTTTGTCAGAATGCTTTTCTCTGCATCCCAGGTCTGGCGGGAAATCAGCAGGTCATTACCGTGGCCTGGGGCCACAGGCACATTCAGCAGACTGCCAGCCTTAATCTGCGCCTGAATGGTCGCGTCTATCTCCGTCATCGGAACCTTACCTCCGCCGGTTTCCAGCGCGGTGGCCAACAGTTGCGGGCGCGTGAAAGTCAGCTCCTCACTTTCCAGCAAAGGAATGGAAAGGTGAATGACCTGCTCTGCCGGGGTGTGCAGCCCGGCTTTCTGTAATGCGATGGCCGCATCCAGGTCTGTCTCGCCTGAACGGGCCTTCAGCTGCTCAGACACCACGCTGAAGGCGGTATGCCTGGCCAGCTTCTCTGTTGTGCGGGCCGCATCCTGTGCAGAGTACAGCCGGATATGGCTTCCGCTCTGCGCCAGCTGATTCAGCGTGGCATTATCCAGCTCGCGTTGCGTCAGGGAGGCAAAAACGGTCGCTGTTTCGCTGACCGAACGGCCGGGACTTTCCACCCATCCGTGCCCGACTTTAATCCCGTCGAACGGCCCGGCGCCCACCGCCAGGGTCTGGGTGGTTTTCTGCCCGGGACGCTGCACCGTCAGCTGCCCGGCCTCCGCGTTCAGCACCGTGATGCTCTCGCCGCCTTTCAGCCGCGTCTCAGGAATTTTCCCCAGCACCGACAGACGTTCTCCGCTCGCTACCGGTAGCTTATCGGCCCGGAACAACGACCACTGGCTGTCGACAGCCGAAACTTTCAGGTCCAGACGTTCCCCCTCTTTGTCCCTGAGGGTCAGCATATTGCTGCTCGCAGTCACCCGGTCTATCAAAAACCGGTCATGCTTCCGTGTCTCCGGGTCCCACCGCTCCATCACCATCCCTTCGCGGTAATAGTCGCGCACGCCCCGGCTTTTGCTGTCCAGCCACACCGGCGTCAGGGTAGTGACTGTCATCTCCTTCGCCCCCAGCGTACCTTCATTTTTCAGGACTTCACGGATAATGCCATTGAGTACGCCCTGTTCTCGCACCCCGCTGATTTGTGCCACGCTTTCCTGCCCCTCACGCACACTGACAGCAAACTCCTGCGCCAGACGGCTGTAGCGGGCGCCCTTGTCTGGTTCACTGATGATGTCTGCCGTCGTCTGATTTCCACCCTGCCAGCGATACGTATTCACCCCGCTCTCTTTCAGCACTGTCAGCGCGCTTCCGGTTCCGCTACGCTTGCCGCTGTCGGAGAGCAGAACCTGCACGTTATGGCGCATGGCGCCATCGAGCAGGGAAAGGGTCTCTTTCAGACTCAGCTTCTCTGCCTGATCCACAATGAGCGTCCCGCCAGGGATAAACGCGGTTCCGTCCTGCAGGGCAGACTTGCCGGTGACCGTCTCCCCCACCAGACGGGCATCCCCGGCGAGAAAATCACGAGACCGGTTATCTGCAGCAAGGATATGCACATCGCGCCCCTGCTCCCGGGCCATCAGCGTCAGCTCAGCCACCCGCTCCCGCTGCCCCGTGGCCCCTCCCTGTCCGTAAACAATCCCCATCGCCGGCCGGTCCTGCGCCAGCACGCTGACCGCATCGCTGAAAGGTGCATGACGCACAACAGAGGCATCTGGCGTGACGGAGACATGATTCTGGCGCTGAACCTCCTGGCTCAGCGCTTTAACGGACAATTCGTCAAGGACGTGGATGTTTGAGGTGAACAGACCTTTCTCGCGATCGAGCGGGATAAGCTGTTCGCGCTCAATAGCCGCATCAATGCCCGTTCTGGCCAGTTCAAATACCCCCGGCTTCGCCTCCAGCTGGCTAACCGTGCGGGCCAACATGTCGGCATAGGTAAACTGCACTTTGCGGTCGCTGAGACCGGCAATGGCTTTTGTGACCACGTCGCTGATATCCGGGCCGTCGGTTTTCGCCGGACTGACGGGCGCACGGTTGATTTCTGCAGCGCGCTTATCGGCATCCTCGCGATAGCTGTGAATATCGAAACCGCTCTCTTTGAGGGTGTTCACCCACTCCACCATTTTTTCTGCCGGATCGAGGGTTTCTTTCGATTTACGGGTATCCAGTGTGGCCACATCGCGGGACTTCAGGGAGGCATCAGGGCCTGCAGCCTCCCTGACCTCCTGACTGCGGGTGGAAAACGGCTCAACCGGCACATCTTTCATCTCCCACATGCCGTGTTTGCCTGTCACTTCCGTCTCATAGCCGAGTTTCTCAACGAGAGGTTTGAGCACCTCCCGGTAGAGTTTTCCGAAGGCTATCTGATTTGCGTACACATTCTCGATAAAGCCCGTTTTACCCACCGTATCGGTGCCAAGAGACTGCCACTTGCCGCCGTTCTGCGTCGCATTGATGACCACGGCATGGGTGTGCAACTGGGGCTCCTGATTGCGGTTTGTGTCGTGATTAAATTTCGCCACAATGAGATTGCCGGTCAGCACGGTTTCGCTTTTTCCGTCCGTCATGACCCGGGTCGCCGCCAGCGTTTCCACCTGTTTTACGGCTTCTGTGACGGCCTGATTATGGGCATCAATCAGCCGCTTATCCCCACCGATCATGGCCATGACAGACACGCTCTTAGGGGCGGAAAAGGTCAGGTCATAACCTGGCCGGTGTTTGTTCACGCCATCCTGCATCCGGGTCAGGTCACTGCCGTCCGGCAGCTTTCCTTTCAGCAGGTCAGTGAACACCTGCTTGTCCACCTTCCCGTCAAGGCCCAGCGCCTCCGCGCCCTTTCCCTGCCAGCGTTCATCCATAGATCCGATAACGTAATAGTTATCCTTGTCTGTATAGTAATTGCTGGCGCTCCCCGCCGACTTTACCGAACCAATCGACATCATCAGAAGTTTCCTCCGATTTCGATATCATCCTGCTCACTGCGGCTGTGGTTGATATTGACCTCTTCGCGTCGCTGCATATCCCGCTGTATCTGTTCACCTTCCAGCCAGGCGTCATAAGCCTGCATGTCTTCAATTACGCCATCCTCGTTCATTCCGGCCGGCAACATATCCTGGTCCGCCTCGACAGGCTGCTGCGCCAGTTCCTGCTCCGTCCCGCCCGCAGTCGCACTCACCGCGGCAGTGGATGCCGCTGCAGCAGTGCCGGTCACCGAAGCAGCAGGTTTAGGCCGGATTAATGGAACGGTTTTCACTCTCGTGACGGGAGCACCAGATAACGGGACGGCTGGCGTCTTACCGGCACCCTCTGCTGCCATCGACGAGGTTTTTACCGGCACAGGCAGTACGCTGTCTTTAGCAGGTTTAGTCTGCTCAGGCTGAACACCGGCTTTCTCTTCGGCTGGCTCAGACACAGGCTCATCCGGCGTGAACAATGCCCGAACCAGACTCCCCTCGGCTTCCCGGGCTTCCAGCTGAGCACTGAGTCTTTCATCGATGCGAGTATCGAGACGGCGCTGAATAAAGCCCTCGGCGATTTTCGGTCGGGGATTGTATTTCAGGGCCAGCTTCACGGCCGGATACGGCCCCGGCAGGGTGACATAGCAGGACAGGTCAGGCAGCGTCTGGATGTCGGAGTAGCTGACAAGGGTTTCCCGCTCTTTTTCCTTCCCGGTCGACACACCATCACGCACCGGGTCAGCCCCGTAGGAATACTGCTCGCTGGCCTTGAGGATTTCTTTCTCACCGATTTCGCCGGCGGCGAACTCGGCAATCTCCTTACTCGGGGAACGGAAGAAGGCTCTTGTGTTCATCACGTCAAACAGCGTGGCGGCAGGCTTCACGCCGTAAATATCTTCCAGCTGGGCGTAAGACTGGATACCGAACACATAACAGCCACCAAACTTACGGGCTTCCGGCAGAATTTCAACCAGGTCTGGCAGCTTGTGCAGCGTGGGCAGTTCGTCAGCGAAAATCCATACACGCCGGTTACGGTTCTCCCCCATCGCCAGCAGACCGCGGATGGCAATCGACAGCCACATCGAGATAACCGGCTTCAGGGAGGCGTGCGTATCGGCATTCGAGGAGATAAACAGCCAGCCATTAGGCTGGTCTTCACGTACGCCGCGCATCCAGTCGCGGATCGTGAACGGCTCGCCATTCTTTTCAATCCCCTGCAGGTAGCGGATGGCCTTGACATAGTTGGTCAGCACGGCACGTATGGAGATGGCTGTCTTCTCAATTTTCTCCTCGACCAGGTTGGCGGCCGGGGTGTTCTGCAGGTACGCACGCAGCTTATCGATTTTGATGGACAGCATGGTATCAACCAGCTTTTCGTAACTGCGGTCCTTGTCCCCGCGCATCAGGTAGGCACCTTCGGCAAAGATGGTGCGACCGGAACCCTGCCAGAACGGATCTTCCTTCGTGCCCATCGGGATAAGGGTGTTGGAGATGTTGTCGAAATCCGGCAGCGTCAGGCACTCTTTCCACAAATCCCAGGCCGCACAGCGCGAATCCAGCGGGTTGAGGATTTTATCCAGTGACGGGTCGTAATAGCTTTTGACAAACTCACAGGACCTGTCGTAGATGATGGCCATATCGCCCCGGGCGCGGACGTAGTTCAGCAGCCGGCGGATGACTTCGGATTTACCGGAGCCCACGGTTCCGTGGAGGCAGAAATTCTGGATTTCAGAATTCTTAAGAATAGGCAGGTCGCCAATTTTAATATCGGAGGCCGCTCCATCGCGTTTCATCTGGCGGGCCACATCTTTGGGATTATCGGAAAGCTGGCGCCCCCCGGTATTTTCATCCTCACTCTGCAGTTTCCCCTGGCGGCCCAGCACCCAGCTGGCGACAAAGAACGTCACCACGCAGATTGTCAGCGACACAATGGCGGCAAAAACAAATGCCGTCCACAGCTGCTCACCGCACCAGATAGTATATTTATCGGCAAGAATTTGTTCCGCATTATATTCCAGAGACTTTCCGTAATAGCTAATCGTATAGACCGGCTGAGAGCGAATAATATCGCGCATGGGCGCCAGCGTGGTACACCACCAGTAAACGCAGCCGTTCACAAAAGTTTGCCAGCTGAGCCGGTACATCAGCATCAGCCCGCATAACACCCAGAATAAAATAAACAGCACATAAAATATAATATTGGCAATCTGACCGAACATGCGAAAACGCATATTGGCAATCTGACCACCTTGTGTCATATCTTTGGCATTAAAACTCATGGCATTAATCCGTCAATTAACCATCATGGATAAAGATAACCGGGCAAGCCGGCAACGGCTCACAGGCTCACAAAAAATTTGCGTGCCTGTGAGTCGTTTATGAACAGAACAAGAAATATTGAAAAATAATTGATTGCAGAACATGAAGATTAACTAGCCGAATTTAAAAAAAACGGCCAGTTAATAGCGGAAGCCAACCCATTATTATTACTTAACTTCTTTACTTTTTACAGATTCGATAACGGACGTAAGTGTTGCCAACTGATAGCGACCAAGATCAATGTTCATTACCATCATTGTCACTAATATACTGAAGAATGTTATAACACTAAAAACGATGGCATTGAGATGAATAGATGAAAAATAGAATGCCAAGCATGGAAATATAATTAAGATAAAAACGCCATAAGCCTTACACTTAACCGTTAGATAATTAAAAAATTTTGATTCCCTCCTGAATGACTCAGGCAGAGAAAGGAAATGCGAACGAGTATTCGCTATTATAACAATAGAAAAAACACCTATTGCGCCAGCAAAAACCATGACAGCTATTTTCTCAAGACCAGAAGCATAATCACTCAACCAGTACGAGAGATAGGATGATAGTAAAAACCACACCATGCATACCAGGCCAGGCCAGATGCAGCGCCAGAATGATGGAATCTCTAAATCCTTATGAACCAGGATTTGTTTTAACTCCTCGATTTCACTTTGTATTATTTTATGGGTTAACATCCTATACTCCCTATTTTTTTGTTTTATCTTTTTCTAACTTAGCTGCCTTATCCAATAGCTCTTTTGTTGTATCTGCGCCAGGAAATTTAGTCTGACTTTCTTTCCTTTCATTATAAGTGTTTTTGAAATCATTTCCTTTTGTTTTGTGGTCATTTTCCAGTTCAGCATTCTCTTTTTTCACTTCAACGCCTTGCTGTTGTATGGTTTCACGGGATTCCTGATGCCGTTGGTTATTCTGCACTATCATTCCATCAACTTTCGGTCCCACATTATCCTTAATTCCTGCATCTCGTGTCATGGCTTCGATATTACCGGCATTATGCCCGTAGTCGGCCGTTACCGACCCACTGTCACCACCGCCTGACACGCCAGGCATATTCTGGCCAATGGCTTCACGACCTTGTTGATACGCACCATCAATCTTAGGTTCAACCTGGGCTTTGACGAATTCACGCGCCAGAGCTTCACGTTGCGCTGCAACTTCCGGAGAACTGGTGTTGGTCAGAATGGCTTCAGCATCCTGTGGCGCCCGTTGCTGAACAAAGTTTGCAAACTGTTGGGTCAGATTTTCGCTCATCTGTCCGCTCATGCTCTCTGTACGTGAAGCCATTTCACTGTATTCGTGGCTACGTGTCCGGCTGTTCGTATACTGGTCATAGCTGTTTTTAGCACTAGAGAGTGATGCAGCAAACTGATCAACACGCGAGCTGGCATTATTGTCTGTGATATTACCCGATATGGTTGTTTTACGGCTGGTAAAGTAATCAGATGCTTCTTTAAAGTCTTTGGCTGCCTGACCACTGGTATCATGTCGACTGTCATGGGATGATCTTCCAGATTCATTTGTCGAGTCAGTAGAACCGCTTGATTTACTCCCACCTAAACTTGCTTTCACTCCACCATCAGCAGAAAAGCCTGTCGCCCATTTACCCAGTTTCCCGGCAAGCTGATCGCCAGACCCCCATTTAGCATTACCATATATCTCACCTGATACAGACCCTTTGGTTGATTTATCCATCAACTGCTGGAATGACTCTTCATTGCTGATGTTGTTAGCTTTTGCATTTGATACAACAGCATTCCACATTTTACTTCTGGCCATCGAATCCTGCGACGACTCAGTATTATCCGCGCCTGACGTCATGGACGCACTGGTCCCCATATTTGTCCCGAACTGTTTCAGGCTGTTCCAGGCACTCGTCACACTGCTGTTATAACCGTGCAGAGAGCTTTCTGCCTGAACATCTGATTCCCGGGCCATCTGTTGCTGTGCGCTGGCTATCTGCCGGCCAACATTGATATCCACCGGGAGTTTTGACATGGCGCCACTGCTGTCCCAGACCATAGACCCATCCCGGGTCTGGGTACCCATCCCCCCGTTCGCCAGTTGCCGGGACATCTGTCCAAATGCGGTGGAACTGTTGGTGCTCCAGCTGTTCCCGCTGACATTGTCCGTCTGCATATTTGAGAACGAATAATTCCCGTCCACCACGCTGGAGGAGGCCTGCGACGTGGAGCTGAGGCCGGACGAAGCAAAGTGGCTGTAGGCGCTGGAGAAACCTGCTCCCATACTTTTAATCATCGCCCAGCTGAGCGGGGGGATCATCATCGAGATATAGCCCGCGGTGGTGGCAATATCCGAGTTTTTCAGCTGCAGCTGAGAGAGTTCAGAGAGGACCACCGGCACCCCATTTTGCTTCGCATAGTAAGCCATCGCGCTGTTCAGGATAGCGTACAGCAGAGGCCACGACTGCAGCCACATCAGGGCAAAGACGTAGCCCTTCAGCACCTGCATGGTCATCATGTTGAACATCGCCGCCATGACCATGATCGGGAACAGGCCAAACATAATACCCAGTATCACTGTCTGCATCATGGGCAGAGAACGCAGCGCCTGATGTCCCATTGTCGCCTGGGCCAGACGTTGCTTTTCCAGCGACGAGGTATTGGCAATGTTCACCAGGCTGGCCGTATCGCCACTGCGGGCTGCGTAGCTCTGGATTCCGCTGCGCAGGGCATTCATCGTCACGTTCTGGCGGATAATCTGCCCTGCATTCTGCCCCGAACTGTAGAAGAAGTTGTAGCTGTCACCGATCATCTGGCTGAACAGCAGGTCCGGGTTAGGTTTACCCCCAAAAAGCTGGCGCACATAGTAGCTCCAGGTCTTCCCGCCGGTCTGGGTATCCAGCGCCAGGGCTGATTTCAAATCACGGGAGGCTTCCTGGCAGGTTTTAAACTGATTGTTTTTGTCAAAAACGCCGCGAAGCGGGCTGGGGTTAGAAAAAATAATCGTGTAGGGGTCAGACGAGTTCAGTAGTTCCTCAAACGTATACTTGTGATTGAGAAAAATATCTCCCATCACACAGTTCTGCACGTAGTCTGAGAACAGGGTGGTGATTTCTGGATTCTGCGAGATAAAGTCCGTACTTTTCGCCACCAGGTTCCCGCCAAATAACATCCCCGTTTTGCTGTACGTCACACTGTCCGGCAGGGCGAAAATCATCTCATAGCTCTGCACCAGAGCATTGCCCACACGCGTGGTCAGTGACGCCGGAATGGCCAGCCCAATTGGCACGTTATCAACCTGATAGACCTGGGACACATTGCTGTAGTCGATAATCTGCACCGGTTTGCGGATGACGACCAGCATCGAGACCAGCGTCAGCGCAAACACCCAGCCGACCAGATCCATGATGTTGTGTTTTTTCACCCAGCTGCCGGCGACGATCAGCACGGAAAAAGCAATGCACATTTTCTCAATAGAGGACCAGGTACCGGTACTCATGAAGGCGGAAATGGCATTCAGGTTGCCCCTGAACCAGTCGCCGCCGGCTATCGTGTAGATTTCCAGCATCAGAGGCTCCCTCCGAAATGGTAGTTGTTCTGGTAACGGGTCATCATGCGGGCAGACACCTGCTGGCGCATGTAGCTCATCTGCCGGTCAACGACCAGCAACGCGTCCTGTTGGACCTGGACCCGGGACTGGAAGGCGGCTATCTGGACACTCGCCTGATTCAGGTTTTCGAGGATCATATCCATCGTTGACTGCGGGTAGTTCCCGGTGGCCACCATCGTCCTCGCCTGCTGGATCAGCTCCTGAATGTACTGCAGCAGAATGTCGTAGCCGATATAGTCCGTCAGCTGGTAAAGCAGGGTATTCGAGACCCCGAGCATCTGCGGGTCAACCAGGTATTTAAAGACCGGGATGGTGGTGCTGGAGATAAAGCCCTTCTCCTGCTCCGTTAGTTTTTCATCCGCCACAGCCTTGTTCTGGATGCTGCTCAGTAGCGTGGAAATCTGGTTCTTCAGCGCCTTGTTTGCGGCTATAGTGACCGTCGCATCCGCAACCACCTTGAGACATTTATCGGAATCATTGCAGTGGTAAATTTTTGCTGATCCCCCCTCCATCATCGCCTTAATCAGGTCCTGATCCGTGGTCCGTGCCGGCAGCGGCGTAATTTCACTGTTTTCCCCAAAAATCAGGGTACCGGTCAGGGTCATCACAAATTCCTTCAGCTCTTTGTTATCGTCGAAGAGCCGGTTTTTGGACAGGGCATTCCACATGATGTTGATGTTTTTCATGACCCGCTCTTTGTCCTTGTCGCTGGCCTTATCCTGCACCTTGTCCATCTGGCCGCCAACCGAACACCCCTGACGGGAAGCCGCCCAGTCGGCAAAGATATTGCTCTCACCGGCGATGTCCTGGCAGACTTTCTGCTGGGCTACCTGAGTGCGGGGAAACAGTCCCCCGACGATCCCCTGTGCCGCCTGGCAGCTGCTGAGGTTCATGCTGTTGATGTCGCTGGCCATCTTCTGCAGGAAGTCTTTTGCGGTTTTGATTTCCGGTACGGTGGTCTGCAGGGCGAGATCAAAGAAATACCCCGCAGCATTGGACATGATTTGTTTGCCGAATCTCTGCAGCTGTTCAGAGTTAATAAATGAAAACGCGCCAAGATATGCATCGATACCGCCACAGCCGGCATTAATATCCGGCAGGGTCATACTGACCAGCTGAATGGTTTTCACCTGCGTCCTGGCATACAGCGAACCGCCCGAGGCATAGCCCGCTGCCTGCCCCTGCCAGACCTGCGGCTGACTGGTATTGGACGCAAACCCCAGCTTATTGAAAAAGTTGTTCATGTCGCCGTTGACATCAGCAGAAGCCGGGAAAGAGAACCCCACCAAAAAGCCACCTGCCAGCACAGCCATCTTAATTTTGCCCATTCCCCGGTACCTCCATCATCTGAAACACCGTATCCATTCTGGCCATAAAGCCCTGTGCATCCGTGGCCCCCTGCAAAATCGGGTATGCCGCCAGGGTGTTCACGTTGACCAGAAATGTGGTCGGCGTGGCCACCGGGATATTCGGGAAAAAGGTCTGCATCACGTCAGGCGGTGCCGGCAGCGCTTCGGGAAACGCTTCATCCCCCTGCCCGTCAATGGTGTAAGAGAACACGGAGAAACCATACAGGCCTGATAACTGCTTCAGGACCGGGTCAAACTTGTGGCAGTACGGGCAGTGCCCCTGCATAAACAACACCACTTTCCAGTCGTTGAGGTTGACCTGTTTGCCGTTGCTGAGCCGGTACCAGTGGGCCTGAGAGACCGGCTTCGCAGACGCAGATACGCCAGCGGATGTCGCCGGAGCCGCGCCAGTTATGCCCTGCGGGTCCCAGAGGGATTTCACTTCATCGAGTGTACCGGCGTAAATCACGGGAGAAAGTGCCAGCAGCAGAACGCCCGTACTAATTATCTTCAGATGGCTTTTCACGGGCTTTCTCCTGTTTTTCTGCCTCAGCAATCAGGGCGTTGATAATTTTGTACCCGCCGAAAATAACCATCCCTAACCCCAGAATTTCTCCGGCCTGAATGGCCATCTCAGGCTGTTTTCTGACGAGCCGGGCTATCAGATGGAAAAATACGCCCACGGCCAGCACCCACATCCCGGTAATGTCTAAATCGGGAAAACGAATCTTTCGCATGACACGCTCCTTAAAAATTGGGTTTAAAGTCGCTGGAGACATAGAGGAACTGTTTTGCCAGGTCGTCCTGACTGATAAAGCCGTAACTGAGGGGTTTCACCTGTCCGCTTTTTGGGTTGACCAGCATCATCGCCGGGAAGTACTTCACGCCGAGCTGCTGTGACTGGCCCTGGTCCATCCGGCTGTCAGGGAGCAGGGGATTCACCACGCCGTCAACAGAGACCGGTATCACGCTCAGGCCGTAGGTCTCGCGGAAGTTTTTGATGACCTGGACCAGCTGGCCATCGATAGCCTCCCGGCCGCTGTAGAAAAACATCACGCCATAGTGCTGTGCGAGGGTGGAAATGGCCTTGCGTTGCTCGGCGTAGTCGGCCGCAAGCTGGTTTTTCACGGTGCCGTTGTAGTGGCTGTACTGCAGGTTGTAATCGAGCTCCGGGTTTTCCAGCATGGCCTTCTTCGCGCTCATCGAGAACAGACCGGCCTGCTGCGTCCAGTAGTTCTGCAGACGGAAATACTTCACGAAATTGTCAGACGACGGATAAAGAATGGCTTCATACAGCGACCGTTTGGTGGCGCTCTGCAGTTCGGCGAGTTTTGCCATAATGTCCATTCTGGCCGGCGGAGCCGCAGGCACGGGCGGCGTATCCGGCTCCGGTCTTTTCAGCTTTTCGTTGTACCACTGCCAGCCCGCGTCTTTTGCGTAAGCCGGCATCAGGGTGCAGCAAAGGCACCCCGCCAGCATGGCGGCATGTATTGTTCGCATGGTAAATACCCTTTTATGAATTAACGCGGCTGGCGTGACAGATGCTGATAGACACTGTACTTATCAAGAAGACGCTGTGTTTTTCCTGCGTCATTGCGGGCTTCAAAGCGATACCCGCTGCAGTACAGGGGAAGCGAATTCATTTCCAGGTTCACCCGCTCCCCTCCTTTAACCACCCACGCGGCCTGAGAAACCCGGCCACACTGAATACCCCAGGCCCGGTTGGTGGCCATAAACGCATTAATCTGCTTATCGCGCCACAGGCTGTACGACATGACACAGACCAGGAAGACGACAAACACGCCGACAAACAGTATCACCACCCCGTATGATTTTTTCTCTTCCATGCCCCCCTCCTGGTCACATCGTGAAAAACAGTGGCATAGGCTGAGTCATCTTTTTTTCTCCTTACGACTGGTTTTTATCAGTCCCGCCAGAGCAGAAAAAAACAGGTAACTCACCAGCCAGAAAAAACCGACCATGAGAATAAAAACCACACTCTCAATATAATCACTACCTGACGTCCCTCTGACGGCATCCCATGAGAAATACAGCACAGGGGAGATAATGATTATTGTCAGCAGTAATCTCACTAAAAAATCGACGGCAGGATATTTATGAAAGTTAATTTTCATGGTTGTGTTCCTTATTACTGTTATCCTCCTTCCCCTTCAGCCCGGCTTTCCCCGCGGGAAAACTGTCAGCAAAGCGAGTGGTACATTCCTCTGCGCCTTTTGATGTAAAGAATCCGGGGTCATCCTCCCCGATAATATAATCGGGATAGGTAGTAAATCGAATATCAGAGTGATCGTCATAGTTTAACCTGCTATTATCCCTGAAAAAATCAACCCCTCCCTTATTTTTAAAGCGTTTTGCATCCTCACCTGATACTTTCATAACCAGTGAGTCGGGGTCGACCTCCCACATATCACGAGCATCCAGCATTGTCCGGGTAGCTTTAAATTCAGCTTCAAATCGTAACGCTTTCAGACCGGTGGCGTACATGGCAACCCACCCATCCATTTTTGTTTTATTTTCACTTTGCTCCGTAACCGTATACCGGGAAATCATTCTTATTTTTGTAAAAAACGTTTCATCTGTTCTCTTACACTGAATGACAGTGCCGGGCATCTGCATTGAATACAGCTTCTCGAGTTCCTCTCTGCTTGCGGCGTTTGAAAATGGCATTATTAGAATAAAAAACAAAAAAATGGTGGACCTGACCAGTCTGTTCATTTAAACCATCCTTATTATTTTCAATACGGGATAACGCGATGACATAGAAAACAAGCGACAGTGCCCCATCCCCATACACTCTGTTATCACCTTTAAATTTAATTATTCAGAAATCATTTTGCTGAAGACTGCGTGAGAAGTTCTTTTATGCGTTGTTTTGTTTTATCAGTCAGCTCACTGTTATCCGGTATTTTCTGGTTATTTATCAGGTCCTCCATGAAGTTCGTAAAGTCCAGCTGATTAAAGTTAATGCCCTGCAGTTCTGCTACCGTGATCCCCCGGCAGTCCGGACTGCTGGCGCCACCGAACCCAATATGCAGCTGTCCGTTACGGCCTTGCTCCTGGACTATCTGAGCCAGTTTTGAGTCAAACTGGCAGTAACTGCGTTTTTTCTCCAGGCAGATCCCCAGTACCTTCTTCGAGCAAAACTCACCAATACTGACTGTCAGCTTGTTGGTTTTCGCTTTGGCCAGCGCCTTCTCTTCGCTGCTGCAGCGTGCCAGGCCCACATCCTGGCCCCATCCGCTGTCCTTGCAGCAGTTGCTGAAGCCTGCAGCGAACTTCTTACAGAATTTTGCCTTGCCGGTGAATGCCCTGACGTCCACCCCGTTCAGCGCCGCAACATCTTTACCCGCAGCGGCCAGCGCCGCGAGCTCCGAAACTGCCTGTCCAAAGCCGTTGTTCGTGCCGCTGACCGCTTTATCGCATTCACCATCAAGGCAGAATACATCCTCGCCGCAGATCATCTGCTTACCGCTGGTCCGGGTTTCGCAGGAGTACGTGGCATACTCATGCAGACAGGTCCCGTCTTCACCGGTGAAGGCACACTGACGTGAAGAGAGCGTGCAGGCTGTATTGTTCATCAGGCTCTCACAGGAGCCATGATCCGCAGGCTGTGTGAGCCAGGTGTCCTTGTATTTCCAGCATGCTTCTGTGAAGGAATACGCCTTCCCGCCCAGGTTGAGGGTTTTTGTCCCGCCCGGGCTGATACATTCTTCACCTGTTTTCGTGCCTTCGTCCTTGCTGAACGGACAACTTTCAACCCAGACCACCTCTGGTGCAAATACGGTTTCCGTCTCCTCCATGACCAGTATGACCGTCACCTGAATGGATTTAACATTCACTGATGGCTGGGTTTTCGACGTTTTCGTTACCGGAAAGCTCTGCCCGGCGACAACGTTCCGGTCCATGCTGAAAGACTGATGAATTTTCCCGGTGCCATCGTAGTAATGACTTGTACAGTGTGTGTTCTGGCCCCCGGAGCACGTCGTCACCGTATTCGGCCAGGTCATCACATCAACAGGGAATGTTTTATCAAAGAGGCTGATGTTTTCACTGACTGCAAGCTTGCAACTGTCTCTGACCTTTCCTTCGTTGTCACATTCATAAATCCAGGGAACCGGCAGAGGTTCACCGTCAACAGACACGCTGAGCAGCCGCCCTGTCGACGGGATGGTCAGCGTCCCGCTCCATCGGGTGCTGTTTCGGGTGAAATTCATCGGGACAGCCTGCTGGTAGGTACGACTGACCTTTTGCGTCGTGGCGTTGTCTTTCAGCGTCGCCTCCCGCGTGCAGAAGTTCTCCACCTGCAAATCCCGCTCGCACGTATGGTTCGTGAACTCGCTACGATTAACCACCTGTGCCGTACAGGCCTGACCGGTATCGCCGACAATGCTGTCCGCCCGGGATTCGGTGTCCTGTGCCGCCTGAATAAAGGGGGCATCCGCTGAAATACTGTCAGGGGGCCGGTTGGTGAACGACTCCGTGATACTTTGTCCGGCCTCGTTCTGGCTGAACTCCGAAGCAGAGTCACTTTTCAGGGAACTGTCACCGCTGGCTGTCACGCCACCGTAGTATTTCGTCTGGTCGGGTCGGGAGGTATAACCGGGTAAGGTCTGCTCACCATTAAAGTTTTTCAGGGCATCGAGCCCCCCTCCCTGAACCTGTTTTGCGAAATCCGAACCGGCTTTGTAATCCGTATTACTGTCTGCACCGGCTGGTCCTGCAAACCCGATAAAGGCCCCCAGAACGGTTGCAATGACGGGAAGCGATCTCAATTCGTCCCCCCCAGCATATGACGGGCTGTGTTCGCGCAGTCCCCTTTCTCTGCGACCTTCTCCAGAGCCTGTTTCAGCCTGATATTGCCATGCACCACGTCGAAGCCGGCCTGACAGCGCACCACCAGGGCCGGCACGCTACGGATGTTGTACTGCGTGTAGAGCGTCGGATCGATTTGCACACCGTCAGTCACCCCGTCGTTCACCAGGTGCATCACCGCATCCGTGGTCGCTTTCATATCGTTGTTGACCAGTCCTCGCAAGGTAGCGGGGATGCTGTACTGCCGGGTCTCATGCAACATTCGCTTCAGACCCTCTTCCGGTATCGAAAAGGAGACAAAGTACACCGCCCCTTCTTCTGGCTTTGTCTGGTTTGACGCATTCTGCTGGCTGGCCAGATTGTCGATAAACTGACGGTCAGCGCTGGCGAGTGGGTTACGGTTAATCTGCGCTTCCAGTTCCTGCTGCAGCTGTTTGTCCGGATGCTGACGTAACTGTTCACTGAGGTTTTCCTGCTGTTTCAGCCACTCCCTGTCTGCCGTAGTCGGACTACCCGGAGTCACTGCAGCGACTGCTGAACCTGACTGTAATGCCAGAATCATTAATACATTCATCAACTTCATGAGAGACTCCTGTCAGAGGTAGACACAGTTACGTTTACGCCACATCAGGTAGCCGTAGTTTTTCCGCGTGTTGGGTGGATTTCTGCCCGCCTCCCAGCGCATCACACTGCGCCCGAGAGGGTGGCACTGACCGCTGTCCGGATACATATTCACCATCTGATAGCGCCACCGCTCTTTTGGGATGATCGGAGACGGGTATTCGTAGCAGACCGCCACATCTGCGCCGACGGTCTCCATGATTTGCCCCTGCCGATGAAGCTTGTAGGCCATTCGCTCACTGAGTAACAGCGATGACTGCAGGGGACTGGACTCGTTGCTGGCCCAGCCGGAGAACGGGTACATCGAACCCTGAGAGCCGGCGCACCAGAACAAAATATCGAGTGGTTTGTTGAATGCACTGGCAATCGCATCTGCCGCACATGCGCCCTGGGCGATCGGGTTAGCAAACAAAATCGCTTCCGGATTCAGAATGGTGGTCAGGCTGCTGTCCACCCAGGTCGGGTCGATTTCGGATAAATAGGCAATATCCATATCACCTCCTTCCAGGCACCCGGCTGAGGTAATGATGTTCAGCCAGTAGGTCAGCGGATACTTGTACCAGTGGACGTGATAGAAGGCCCCGTTCACCTGCTTGTCATCCTTCTTAGCCGTACCCATCCCGGTCTTGCCGAGATTGATACTGAATCCCCCGAGGTTCACCATGCAGCCAGGTGAACGGCTGACATCCGTCATGGCCATCGGCTCCCAGTAGCCAATCGCCAGACCGATACGAACAAATATCGGGGGCGGTGCGGGACAGTACTGAACCGGACTGGCCGGATTCACGGTATCCGGGCCACCACCGGCCGCGACCGACACACTCCCGATGGACATCGGAAAAATGCATTGCCAGCAGACATCGGTGATCGGGTTAACAAAACGTCCCTCGCAGGAGGGGTCCGCAGCAGCACTGAGGCTGTATCCCCACATCATCAGGGCACTCAGAAACAGGGTCAGGGATTTCACTGAAACGTCCTTATTTAACAGGAAAGGTTTCGATATTCAGCCGCTCACCGGAGGGTGCCGGCGTAATACGCGCCGGCACCCTGGTCAGGCCGAACCGTTTTGAAAGCACACCGTTCTGGTCAAAATAAATCCGGCTGTCCAGCGCGGACGAGGTGTCAGGGACGCTGCCCCGGACCAGAATAATCTTGCTCATCAGCGTTTCCGGCACCTGGCGTTTCATCCAGGCTATCTGGTCAGGATCGTCGCCGTTGATAAAGTACAGGGTCTGCATAAAGGGCACGGTTTTCAGGGGATTGATGAGCTCGCCCTGGTGAGCAAACACCCGCCCTTCGTTATCCTTCAGGTCTTCCGTCAGGCGAATACTGGGGTCAAACCAGCGTTGCGCATATTTCTCCGCTCTGTGCAGCCCCTCCACCGGGGCCGGGCGCTGGCTGTTCTCGATCACCCGCTGCTTAAACTCGCCCATTGTCTTATCCCACTGGCCGGATTGTTGCAGTCCCTGCAGCCGCTGCGTGATAAGTTCCAGCATGTCCTGCTCACGGACGGGCCACAAATCCCCCCAGGTACCGAGGTCGGCGGCCTGTGTCAGCGGCGAAAGCAGACAGCCGGCGAGCAGACATAATTTCAGTCGCGTCATTCCTGGCCTCCTTTCATTCGCCGGGCAATGTCCGTCTGAATTTTACGGGTCACATCGGGGGCCCCCTGAACCACCGCCGGCGACACCAGGATGAGGACATGATGTTGTTGCTGGTAATCCGCCAGGCTCTGCTCCAGCGCACTGTTAAACCGCTCTGACAGCGCTTTGGACTGCGCCTCTGACAGCTGTTTCTGACTGACACTGTCCATAAAACTGTCGAGCGTTTTCTTCATATCAAAGGCCACCACCCGCGGCGTGGTGTACTCCAGTACCACCCGCGTGAGAAAGACGTTGGTCGCCAGGACGAAGACAACAAGCGCAACGATGGCCAGCCCCCGTCGATACGGCCGGGGCGTCGTTTTCTGCTGTTCTGCGTGGTTTTCCATCAGGCTGCACTCCTTACGCTGTCGTGCGCGATGCGGGCTTCCAGCTCAGCCATTTCCGCCGGGAAGTTACGACAGGCCAGCTCATACACCGCGTCATGGATATCGACACCCGCCTTCCGCCGCGCCTGGATAAATTCAAAGTCCGCGCCTTTGGAGGAATACATGGCCCGGCTGAGCGGGTCGACAAACAGACGATGCCAGGAGCAGTTCGCTTCTACCTGCAGCATGAAAGAACTGAACCATTGTTCTTTTGCAGAACCGAAACTGTTGATCATGTCCTGCTCCAGTTTTGAGAACTGATCCGGATACAGCTGGTTATATTTGGCGAACTCTTTGGCTGACTGTTTGAGGATCGACTTGTACGAGGAGTTACCCCAGGCCGCCCGGGCAGCGGTGGATGCGGTGGGGGAATCGAAGTCGACTATATTCTGGGTGATGGTGATATAGGCGCCGGTATGCCGGCGCGCGGTCCGGTACCCCTTCTCAATAAACTGCCCCACTTTTTCGTTTTTGAAATCGAGCAGTTTCCAGCCTTCGTCAATGACGTTGAGCTTTTTCAGGCTCCGGGGGGACTGGTACATCCGGTTCTCGATATAGATAATCAGCGAGAACATGACGGCAATCAGCAGTGACGGGCGCGATTCAAGCCCCCCGAGCTCCAGCACCACCATCCGGGCATCATCGCGCAGGGTGGGTTTGTCCGAGTTAAAGTAGTCCCCGTAAATCCCGTTCACCGTGTACTGATCGAGGAGAATAATCATCTCGTCCAGGCGGCTGCGAATGGTCGGAGAGTCGGCATACTCTTCACTGTCTTTTGCGCTCTGCAGAAACGCCACCACATCATCGATGCGGGCATGCCTCCGTTTGCTCAGCCAGGCCGCCTGCACGGCCTGTAACAACAGGCCTTCGTGGACCTCGTCCAGGTTACCGTTCGGACTGGCCATCACTGACATCTGGTCACGGATACGCTCCGCGGAGAGGTCAAAGTGGGCATCATCGAGAATATTGGCGAACGGGTTAAACTTTAGCGAATCACCATCGAGGTAGACCCCGCCCATGTTTTCGCACAGGGACTTATAGCCATCGCCCATATCGAACACCCAGGCAAAACCGCCGGAGTCCAGCACACTGCGGATCAGCGGCTGTATCAGCCCCGTTTTACCTGCCCCGGAGGTGCCGCAGACCGCCATATTGAAGTTGGTGTTATCCATCCCTTCATAAAAAAGGTCGATATACGCCAGCTGGTTGCGGTAGGTCGGCGCCAGCAGACCCGCCGGGGCCAGCGGGCTGTCGGCCACCACGGGCAGAAGATTGGCGACCTGGAACGTTTCGGCCCGTTTGACCACCCCGGCCGCCTGCAGCTCTTTGAACAGACCCTCACCGGATTTGAAGGGCAGCATGGCCAGAAAGTTGCGCAGGTGATGGTAGCGGGCGGGGATCAGCTGGAAACCGCCTTTACGAAAACTGTTCAGCACCTGCTGTTCGGTGGTGAGTGAGGCTTCAACATTGTCCGGGGTATAGGTGGTGATGTTGAAAAAATATGACACAAGGCTGGTCTGGTTGGTCGCCAGCCGCTGGCGGATATCACCCCATTCTTTGACTTCTTTCTCCACTGACGGGAAGTATTTGGCGTAAGAGGTTTTGCTTTTCTTCTCCAGGTCCATGAACTTCAGGTTCGCTTCATTCTGGGTTTTCACCTGATCTTCCACCATCAGGGTCAGCGTGAGGACAAACGGGCAGGAGATGGAGAGCTCAGGGTTCAACAGGTTGGCGTAGTTATCTGCACTGGTCCAGAGAAAGGCAATTTCCGGATCCCGTTCAAGGTGATAACTGGTCACCCTGGTGGCCGTCTCTTTCCCGTCGTGGCCAAGACGGCCTATTTTCAGGTGTCCGGCCGTGACCTTCATGTCAAAACTGTCTACCACACACTGATAGTTGAGGTCCTGATACGGGTCCAGTTTATAGGGCTTGTGATACATCTCGCCCGGATCAGGATTAATCACTTCGCGCATCAGTTCGACCAGTTCAGCCCCTCCCATAACACGCGTGGGAATATATGCGCCACCCAGTGAGGCGCGGATAATTTTGACCTGGTTCTCAAGCTCGACTATCTGTGCTTTGCTTTTCTTTTTTCTCGCGATACAGCAGGAAATAAAGACCCGATAGTTTCGCAGGGTCAGGGGTAAATCCATGCTTTCCGGCAAAGGGAAGCGGGTTTCTGCCGCGCGGAGATAATAGGCACGGGTAATGGCGTTGAACTTCTCCGCCTGCTTACCGCTCCAGCTAAATTCACGCAGCCCGTACTCAATGTCGTCCCCGACGAGCTTACTGGACACCAGATTAATAGTGAACGGCACGCCACGAGGGATTTTTGTCCGCAACAAATGCTCCAGAGTGGCGACAATATCTTTGTTTGCCCCCGGCAGGGGCCGGGCTTCCAGCATAAAGCCGATCGTTTTCGTGTTAATAAAAAGCCCTGTTTCAGAATCATAATCCTGATAGGGTAAAATCCGGCTGAACTGGGGGAAATTCATGCTGCCCAGCGTGTCATTCGCTTTCGCAGATTCGTCAGGCAACTGTAGTGCCGACACAAGCGAATTCACGGCCTGAGCGACGGTATCCATCAGGTTATTACGCATGTGAGCATTCCTTAATGAGCATTTAAATAATAAAAAAAGAGATGAAGCAGCAAACAACAGACATGTCAGACGCTGTATTTTTTATGGGATAACTAAGCATATCTAAAAGTGAGTACAGGGATGAACACTAACATCATCATCGAGGTGCCCAGTTGCCAGATAAAAATAACATCCGACAACAGCGCCCCCTGCCATAAACAGATAAGAAGCGAGATAATTAATGCAGCAACATGAAAAAGAATAACAGCCAAAAAGAGCACCCCTGAAAGCTCTCCGTCACTGACATCAACTCTTAAACAGGCAATATAAAACACCAGTAAGCTGCAGATAATAAACACACCGTCATGGCGTATACTCTGAATGAAATCAGGTGTGTACTCTCCAGCCAGTCCGTTGTAAGTCAATCTGACACCCAGATAGATGAGCCAGTACAACGCAGGAATAAGCAGAAAGCCATACTTTTTAATCAAAGCCATAATTAAAAAATCTCATTAATAATTATTATGCCAACCGGGTAAAATAATTTATCGCCAGCCTTATGCAATTGCCACTACGGATATATTCACCCCTCATCGGAGCGTGTTTTACTTAATACCTGAAGTTGCTTATCCCTCTCGTCACACTCTGAGGCAATTTTATTCGCTGAGCGAAGGGTTAACGTCTCCGAATTATTAAGAAGCACCTTCCGAAAAGCCTCTCCCGCACAGGGTGTTCCTTGAGAAATTTTCAGCAACTGTTGTTCAGTCGCCATTTTGTTATCTCTGTAATTCGTGTAAACAGGATAAAACAGGAATCCTGCAAAAATGATTGCTGCAGACAAATTAAGAGCATGTTTAAACCAGCTCGCCTCATCTGATTTCATTTGTTTTTAGCCTTATACAATTGCCACTCAGAGATATAACGATAATATTTTTCGGAAGGTACATTGATGATAACCCCGGCGCAATCTAACTTATTCACAGCCTCTGAAAAGGCGCCATCCCGAATGTTGACTTCCATTAGCTTGCATTCTGTTTGCCAGTGTTTACCCGCTTCCAGGTCATCCATTGATACCGTCATAATCAGGATCGGGAGTATCCCAGCCAGTCCCACCACGGCGGCCAGTGAGCTCCAGATAAAGGTGTTTCCAGCATTTAAACGGCTTTGATACTTCTGTGGGATTGCACACATTGATGCTGCCAGGATGCCCCCTACAATAAAGAGTGCCAGAAATATTCCCGCTATCCATCCCAGATTGATACCATAGTAAAATGCGTTCATTTCACTCTCCTGAATAGTTTCTCAAAGTATCGTTCCGTGGCTCACAGGTTTTGATTCCAGTATTTTCGCTTTAATCATCCTGTATCACCCCTGATTTTTAGATTTGTTATACGCGGATACTGCCTGATCGTATTTATCCGTCACTACATTCACAACAACACCTGAACAATCCAGTCGATTAATGTTACTGGTAAACATTCCTGTGGGGATATCAACTTCTTTGAGGGAACACGCAGTGGTCCAGTACTTCCCGTCTTTAATTAAATCGTCATTGCCGGGTTGGGTTTGCTTAAAAACTAACACAGCACTCATCAACACGACCGACAGCACACATAAAGAAAGCAAAGCCTTATTATTGTCCATAATCTCTCCTGCTATAAAACACGCTACCGCCCATCCCTTTCAACGCACAGGGCACTCGTTTTAAATCCGGTATTCATTGCGTCTTCACAGCGCCATTTACGGCGCTGTTAATTAGTTAATGCGGGGCTGACCCCATGCCGATGGTGTGACAACAAATAAAACCGTCGACGGCTGGTGATAAACATCATCGGTGTCGATATAGGGTGCCACCCACAACGACGTTATCTGTTCCCCCTTTCTCAGGGGACGCGGATATTGGCCGGGTACCGTCGGCGGTGAAGTCAGGGTTGATACCGTTACCGGACGCACTGACGGCATAACCGTATTCACGGTATAAACCGGTCTGGCTGCCGCAGCGGTATTATTCAGCAAACCGGAATTGCTTTTATTTACCGGCGCAACCGATGCACTTTTTGTTTTCACAAACCCGGGTTGTGGCGGCAACGGGTATGAACCCGGCGACGTCGTTCTGAAATTGCCGTCAGCCAGTCGTAGCAACCCGGCCGCAGCCGGCTTTGCCGAAGCACTTTCCTCTTTTGCTTTCGCCTTCTCATTTGCCTGCTCCATCGTCATACAGGTATCCGATGTCGTGGCATTACATTCGAACTCCGTCTCTGTGCCCGCGCACCCTGTTAAAAGCAAAGCGCTGCCCAGAGGAATTAACATTATTAATTCCTTCATATATTCACCTGTCCTCTGTTTATTTATTAAAAATTAATTTCCAGTAACTGTTCCTGAATACAGCCTCAGCGACACTGTCAGCAGTTCTTATAAGCTCTTCATAAATTTTCGGGTCTAAATAATTTGCAGATTGAGGAACTGACAGACTTTTCTTCTCCCCGATTTTTCCTGTATTAACCATTGTTATCTCCCTGAGGTGCAGCCCCCGGCGAGAACTCACGCGGGTCAAGCTTGCCCAGTTTCTTCAGCATCTCATCGGTATTAAAACCATTGAGGTTCCCGCCGGATTGCTGCGACCTGCTCTCGGGTTGTTCAGGTTGTGCCTGGTTCTGCGCCTGCTGTTGCCCGTTCTTTTCCGCTTCCAGCTCTTCAATGGTTTTCAGCTGGAAACCGTCCTGGAACACCACCGTGACTTCGTTACCGGCACCAATCGGGATGATCGGGTGATACTGTTCAGCGCGTTTGATGTAATACTCACTCAGGGTCTGTGCGGCTTTGGATGCCCCGCCGCCAATCCCCATTTTCAGCACGTCACCGGCGCCAACGGATGCCGTTGCACCCAGGCCAACAGCAGGTTGCGAAGCCCGCTCCATGCCCTGACCAATCCCGTCAACAAAGCCTGCGCCCCAGGCCCAGCCGAGGATTTTGCCGTTACGCATCACCACCTCGCCTTTCACACCGTTCTTGCCCATAAATGAGACGTGACCGTTAATCGGCTGGTCGATGGTTTTATCCCCTTTGATGCAGCTGATATTGCGGGTCCGGACAATGGCACGCTCACTGGAGACATCCCCCCAGGCTTCCAGTCCGACAAAGCAGCCGGTCAGGTCATAGGTTTTACTGTTCGGCATTTCCACCCGACCGATGATGCGTAACTGCATCGGTACGGTTGATTCATTCCCGGTCACGGAAGCATTCGCATCGGCGCCTTCGATCAGGCTGCTTTTCGCAAAACTGCCTGACGGGATATACGGCAGCTCCCTGCCCTTTTTCCCTTTGTTGTAGATGAACGTTTTACGGTTGATCTGGTTCGGTACCGGTACAGACTGATAACTGACCTGCGGGGGTTGCACAGTACCGTTACCCGGATAGAAAGCGGTCGGCGGTGGTACCGCACCACCAGGCTGTGGCGGATAATTTGCCGGTTGCGGTTCACCTTCCGGCCCGGGTGCCGGAGAGGGAGGGGTCGGCGCCGGCTCTCCACCAGGAACGGATGGCCTGACGCCCAGCGTCCTCAGTTGCTCCTGCATCGCGGCATTCTCATTGCTGAGTTGCTCGATACGAACCTGATCGGCAGCACGGCCCTTACTCAGTATGTCCACTTCGCCCTGCAGCGCGCCAAAGCGCTTGTTCAGGTCCGCAGCAGTGGCCTGCATCTCCGTTGTCGCATGCTGCTCCACTTTGCTGTTGAAATTACTGTCAACCACACCGGTCATATCCGGGGCCGGCTCTCCCTGCACAGGGGCCTCTTCTTCCGAACTCAGGTTCAGGTCAGAAAGATACATTCCCCCCCCGATGGCGCCCGCGCCACCGACCAGAATGAGGCCCAGCCACAGGTACTGCTTACGTTTGATGATCGTATTGAAGTTGGCCATCAGCGCCCCCCTTCAGAGGTGGTGATCCAGACCTGCATCCGGCCACCACCGGTCAGCTGGCCAGCAGGGCTGCTGAGCATGATGGCGCGGGTGCCGGGTTGCCAGAAATCGCTTTCGCGGATCATTCGGGGCGAAAAACTGATATTTTCGAGGCTGTAGCGCACCACTTTCAGGTGATGCCCGGTCCAGACTTTTTCCGCTGTCGCACGCAGACCAGCGGGCACCTGCAGTGATTCCGATGTGACAGGAACAGCCTGGTATTCATCAGGGATCTGACCCTGGCGAACAGCACGGTTAAGAGAAACCAGAATACCTTCATACGGACCGGATTCTTCCCATGATTTAGCGGGACCCGGTGTCCCCACGAGCTCGGAGACCAGCTGGATAGTCCGGCCAACCCCGGCGCGTGGTACCGCCCGGATGGAAAAGTTCAGTCCGCGCTCGGTTTCCACAATAAAGGTGAACGGTTTTTTGCTGACCGTGGCCAGAATGGCGCCACCGCTGTCGGTCTGCTCCTGGTTTGTCAGACCACCGTCCAGACTGTTAATTGCAGTAATACGGTCACCGGAAACGGTGAAGAGGTTGGGGTCCGTGTTACTCACGGCGATGTTTGCCTGCCCGCCGTTCGCAAGGGGAACAACGGTCGGCGCCAGCGTACCGCTGAGGGTGGCCGATATCGCAGGTAGCGAAAAAAACAGGCAACCGGAGAGAAATAACGGGTTAATGTTTTTCATTATTTATTTCTCCAAAACGCGCCAGCCAGCTGACACCATCCACACGATTAAACTGCAGGACGTAACTTTTAATTTCACTGTAGGGGGCAGAATCCCCTATCCACGTTTTCAGTTCTCCGCGGATATCCACCCGATTTTCAGCCGGGTACGCACGGACAGACGTCATATAAAAAGAGGCATTCACATTATTGTCTTTTATCCGCTTAGCATCTTCTGCCAGCTGGATTTTGAGGCTGTTCTGCGCCCCGGGAAAAACATACCGGAGCAGCTGGGCATGCTGGGCGTCGACCGTTTCCGGCGTGACGTTAAGACGTAATGCAATAAAGCTCAGGCCCAGCTGCTCCAGATATGACGCGTCCGCCTGATTCTGTGATACAGCAAATGGCGCGCTGAACAACATTGGCGTGACTACCACTTTCTGTTCTGTCTGCAGGCGATAGTTATTAATGCTCTGTATGATATTTGTCGCAAGGCTGAGGGTAAAAAGCGTCCCCAGACAGATAAACCCCACGGCGATAACACGCGTGGTACTTTGTCTGGCACCATGTTCCATATGTTATTTCCCCGTTGATTTATTTAATCCACTGCCGGAAACAGGAGTCCGGAACATCATGAAAGAAACCTTTAAGAAGGGAGGTGGGCAGATACCAGTAAATCAGGTCGCGTAACCAGGAACTGCCCCGCCCTTTTTTCAGTTTCTTGATACCCCAGAAAACCAGTGCCGCTGCAGCTATACCAAATAAGAACTTACTGGTCCAGAAACCCCAGCCGAGACAAATCCCTGCCGGGATAAGTTCATCAAGATATAAGCCAAACCAGCGGCTCTGGTTAGTCAGTGTTTCCGGGAAACGGTATTTCTTTAATTCGTCTCCCGTCATCACGTATTTCCTGTCAGTAACCGGCGACCGACATACCGATGGTAATAAAGGTCGAAATGATGGCGAAGCCGAACAGGAACTTCACGTTTTTGGTCATCATGTACATGATGCCGCCTGCTACGACTTCAGCCAGAACCACCCACTTGACGACGCTGGAAGACTTACCGAACGTGCCTTTAACGGTAGCATCCCCGGATTTCATCAGGTCGGTCGCCGTGGTGGTGGCCATCGCGGCGTCCGGGAAGAACGCCGCCAGAGCGGCTACCGGCAGCACAGCCTTGGTCACTTTCAGGGCTGACTTTTTGTTGAAAACACGTGACAGAAAAGACGGTTTGGTTTCTTCAGAGAAAGTATTTCCCTGAATACTTAATACAGCATTCATATTTATTTCCTTTAAAGAGAATGTATACGTTAGTTGAAAATCACATCTGTATTTAGTTGATTAAATTACTATCTTTCTTCCTCCTCTCGTTGTTCAGAAAAGATATAGTTTGGAAAGCGTCTCAGATGATCTTTGAGACGCATCGCGACCTCGGTTGATTTAGTTCTGCCACTACGGTTCTTTGCGCTAACTAAAACTGCATGAGTGTCGTCATCAAGGTAAACGGAAACAATATTTTTATTTCCAGTGTTGGTATAACGCTTTGACACACAACTTCTCCGATTAGAGATCTCATAGTCAAATCATTGCATAGATTTGATTGGGGGGGAATACAGGAAATCCCCCTCACTTTTTTAACAAAGCTCTAACAAAAGATAATCGAGTGTTTGTTCAATAAAAAAGTATATTGCCTTGTTACGGAAACATTCATATTTAAACTGAACAAATGAGGGGTAATACTGCTTAATTAGTTTTTTTGATCTCTCGATTCTTGAATCAATGGTTTTTGTTTCAACGTTCATAGCAATTGATATTTCTGAAACATCAAACCCGGACATATAAAAGGAGAGTGTTATGAGGTTTTTATCAGTTAAACGGCTTATTAATTCATCAAATTTTTTTCTGGAATGTAGGTCCTGTTTAAAAACTCTAAATCCTGCAAGAGGCCTAATTATTAACAAATTAAGCATCCAAATCACGATAATATCACCGTTTTCTGCCTGGCGGCATTCCATATAAACGTTAAAGCCAGTTCCTTTATTAGAAAAGGACTTACTTAAAACACCACCATTCCCAAGTAAGCTACACTCAACCTCTAGCCTCAAGAGGAACACATCAACCTCTATTGGTACAACATTTTTGAAATTAGATTTTTCTTTATTTAATAGATAAGCATACAACTGGTCAAATGAAGTGTTTTTATAGAGGAATTCTCTTTCAGAGTTTCTGACACACACAGAAACTGGTGAAGAATGATACAGTTCTTTTATGTGAAGAAGAACATCCTTTACTGATTGACTTACTCTGTCATCACCACTACGATCCATCGCACACATAGGTGCCTCCTTAGAAGGTTTCTATGGATAGTTGGTGTAGGGAGCTGATACCTCTCTACACCAATGTTTCACAAATTTTAAACTACGTTTAAATTATAAATCTCACTTCCTACAAAGTCATCAAATTAAAGCAGATCTTTATACTGAAATAACTATCAAGAAAAGAACAATAATTTTTACGATAACAATAAAAACATAATTACCAGCTAACAAGATGCATCATACGAAAAGTCTTATTCTATTCCTCGCCTTCACTCTCATCTTCAGGGAAAAATCGGTGCATGATTTCCTGAACATCCTCCTGGATATTTTGAACCATTCCCTTCCATTGCCACCGGGGATCGTCTTTAACATGGGGACTCAGGCACTCAATACCCAGAACTTTATTCACTGAAAACTGAGTCTTTATGACACTTTCAAGCAAGGCCTTATTAAAGGCCATTTGATTAAAGCCTGACTCCTTGCGCTCCAGTTGTGCTTCATATACACGCAACCCGAGTTCAAGTAACATGGATGCAATGCTTGAATAGCTGATATCTTTCTCCTTTGCACCTTCTGCACGCCTCTGAACGGCAATTGCATTGATTTTCTCAGAAACATTATCATTAACGTACACCTGAATTTTAGCCATATACCCTCTTATTTATACCCGGAGACTTAAGACATATACAACATATTGAAGAAGCGGTTTTCTGCACGATTCACCATTAGATTCATCACAACAGAATGATGAATCCCCTCACGAATCACTGTTCGATTTTTGACGAATCTAATATAGATTCACGATACTTGTAAACACATGTTTTTAGAAAAATTAGTCTCTACTGAATCGCGTGCAATTCATTAACGAATCGCTTCAGATTCATAAGCGAATCGCTTTAGCACATTAAATAATGTGCTGCACATTATTTTTTCCTTAACTCACTGTTTCAAATGCCAAATCTGCAAAATATTAATTTTGCGTGGGGTGTGGTGATTTTGTGGTGAGGAGTGCATATTTGTTGAGTCTGCATCTGGGATGGGTTAACGTAATTCCGGCATCTGGCCCCGGAGGGATAACCATGAAAGGAATGGCACTGGCATTCACTCTTTTTTTATTTTCCAGTTCGTCAATGGCAGCGGATTGTTTTGATATGGCAGGACGGGATTATCGAATAGATCCGGATCTGCTCCGGGCTATTTCATGGCAGGAGTCAAAATGGGTGGTGGGTGCCATCGGAAAAAATCCGGGAACAGGCTACGGTGCCGGACTGATGCAAATCGATTCGCAGCACCATATGCAACTGTCGCGGTACGGAATTAAACCGCAAAATCTTCTGACAGATGCCTGCCTGAATATTTACACCGGCGCATATTATCTGGCACTGGCGTTTCAGAAATGGGGTATAAGCTGGGAGGCGGTCGGTGCCTACAACGCCGGGTTCCGCAGAACGGACAGGCAGGCCATGCGACGACTGGCATATGCGAGGAAGATTGAGGTTATCTACCGGGCCATCAAAACCAATAAAAATGCAGGACAACCCCATGCTGTTAAAAAGTAAAGGCCTCATTCGTGAGGCCTTTACTTTCATTACACGACTAACCAATCGCACGCCAGATTAAATGACGTTCGGGATGCTGGATAATGTTGACATAATTCCTCAACGCATCCTGCCGGGACACAAGATGATGACAGATCCGTGCATATTCCGGCCCCATTTCTGACACCTGCCAGGACAGACTGTTCATCACCATCAGCGTGGCAATAATTCCTGCTGCATCGGCGCTGAATTCATTCTCAAAATAATTCTCAGGGATGTTCATCCTGTAACGTTGCTCACCTTCCGGCGCAATATATCTGGTCTGGGTGGTGATGAACTGGATACGGTTTGGTGCAATATTCCCACCGACACCCTGCGGAATAATCCAGTAAGACCAGAAACCACCGTCGTAATCGGAGTGCTGGCGTAACCAGTTATCTGCCATATTATCCGCAGACGGGGTAAAAAAGAGCGCCTGGATAAAATCCAGACACGCCTTGTTATCGGTCACTGCACAGCGCAGATATTTATCTGTTTTAAATTGTTCGTCTGATTCACGAGTGGCGGTGTTGACGTGTATTGTGTGCATGCTGGTTGTCTCCTTCGCGTTTTATTAAATCGTTCGACTTCATCACTGAGCGGCAAAGGGCAATTTGCAGCTGACGGGGAGTAAATAAAGGGGCGCGAAGCGTTTATATACCCTTTATTTACGCCACGGGCGATGCTAAAAGCCGCCCTCCGCGAAAGATGATGTCGGGCGATATCGCGCAGAATTGAGAATGCACACAACCCTGAACGTCAATCCGGTCTTTATTGGATTCACGTTCAGGCCAAAGAATGGCGGGTATTTATCGCCACGGTGAGAGCGGCGCATCCTGATAGGGATGCAGCAAGCGAGATTTTGAATTTGCGTCAGGATGGAAGCCCGCAGGGCAGAGACAGCCTGCTGGCTCTGTTCACGACAGCCGTGTCCCTAAAGGGACGACGCCCGGGTCAGTATTTATTTAATCTCTCACCAGAGATAAATTCCGGAAGAGATAAACAGCAGCATGCAGGAAGAGATGTAACAGGGATGAATAAAGAATATTGATGAGATAACGCCGCGCCGGAGTAATACCGGCGGCGCGTAGCGCAGCCGGTATTATTCTGCACCGCAGGTGCGCGGCCTTTTCCTGCAGTCGGGCAGGTTATCCCCTGCCCTTCCGGTTATTTACGCGGCCTCCTTATTTTACCTCCTGAAAAAGCCACCCCTTACGGAGCGGCAGGTTTCACATCACGCCAGACCGAGGCCGCTGTAGACCACGGTCAAAAACTGTTGCCAGTATTCCAGGCGCATAGCGGGGACGTGGGCACGCTTCCCGCTGCGTAAAGCATTTACAAACGCGTTTGCCTGTGCGACGATTTGCGGGTCAAATTGCATGGTTTAATCTCCATGTTGGTTTTACATATGCCGGATGCAAACTTTTGCGGGTACGTATCCGGCGCGGAATGAGCAGGCGAAAGCCTGCTTTTTTCATTTCTGGAACAGGTTAAATCCCTCCTTTATGCGCGTTTTAATCTGCGCATGGCTCAGGTTGCACACATCCCGCAGCCGGAAATATCTGGCTCCATAGCGGGCATAAATCTCTGCCACGTCACCGCAGACCATTTCCTGCAGCATGAACGTCTCCCAGCCGCCGTTCTCACTCGTTGACCAGTTGAGCGGGTACATCAGGCCCAGCGCATCATGGAAGGCGTGAACGTCGATTTCAGCGGGCGCTTTCACCGCCGCTTTCTGGCGACTGAGCCAGTATTCATGCTCGGCTTCGGCAGTCACCTGCATTCCCGGACGGGCTGAAGATTCGGTGAGGTGTAAGTACATAGTTTTCTCCTTCTGGTTCAATTGGTTACTTCACGCCTAAACGCCGGAACATATCTGCGATAATGTTTCGACGTGCATATGACGCACCGGCAGCTTTCAAATCAGCCAGGACATTAAAGGCATAGCTGGCGCTCTTTCCGTGAAATGCCAGTACCTTTGCTGCGATCGGTTCCGGGCAGGCCATAACCCATCTTTCGGTAGATTCAAAAGCGGCGGTGTTGACGTTGTTGTTTTGTGTGTTCATAGCTGGTTGTCCTGGATATTGAAGCCTGCACGCTCAATCAGGCGCACAAACTGTTTGAAATGATCCGCTTCAGCCACGTTGATATGACAGAACTGCTTATCCACGCCACGGCTGAGGGCATAGCCATAGCTGAAGCTCATTTTTTCCGGGTGGCTTCTGCGATATTTTTTCAGCGCAACAAGGCTGCTGAATTCCATGACGTCCCACTCTTCCTCTGAGTTTTTTGGCTTATCAGCAACGAGGATCGTGTATGACACGGCTTTTCCCCCCATCTTTCTGGAAGATTCTTGAGCGGCGGTTTTGACGTTTCGTGTGTGCATTCTGGTTTTCTCCTGTGGTGATGGTTGTCCATCTCCCTGGTGAGTTCTCTCGCGGCACAGGGCAAAGGAGCAACGCTGTAAGGAGGAGAACAAGGGGCGGAGACAAAAAGTTTTTGCGGTCCCTGGCAAAAAGTTTTTGGCGGAGTTTATTTACCCCTTGTGCGACGACACGGCGGTGCTACGACCAGCCCTCCGCGTGAGGACACACGGGGGATGGCCTCACCGGGGGGACAGGATGCACACACCCGACACGTCGGAACGGCGTGGCGCCATAAAAGTGACGGCAGCTTTATCGCCGGCACGGTGAAAGCGGCGCATCCTGACAAGGATGCAGCAAGCGTGAATTTGAATTTGCGTCAGGATGGAAGCCCGCAGGGCAGAGACAGCCTGCTGGCTCTGTTCACGACAGCCGTGTCCCTAAAGGGACGACGCCCGGATCGGAATTCATTGGGTTCGCCTGTAAGGATAAATACCGGAAGGGATAAAAAGCAGCATGCCGGATGAGATATAACAGGGATGAATAATTAATCATGATGAGATAAGCCCGCGCCGTAATAATACGGGCGGCGCGTAGCGCAGCCGGTATTATCCGGCACCGCAGGTGAGCAGCCTTTTCCCGCAGTCGGGCAGGTTATCCCCTGCCCTTCTGGTCATTTACGCCACCTTCTGTCATGCCCTGTCTGTGAGAATCGATACAACACATGCGCATAATTGCTATAAGACAAAATGCTGGGGCTGACAGAAACAAAAGGCCAGCCCCGGCCGGTTGCTCAGTACAGTGCAATGACAGGCTTCTTGATACCGCAGGCATGAGCGTATCGGGTCAGCGTGTCAATGCTGGCTTTGGTGATGTTGTTTTCCAGGCGGGAAATAACCGGAGGTGTAACCCCCATGCGTTCAGCAACCTGCGCTTTTGTCAGGTTGTCATGCTTACGCCATTCTGCCAGCAGCTCTCTGAGCTTCTCCTTGCGTTCTTCTTCCTGCCATGCAGCGCGATATTCATCGTCCTGCATCCACTCGCTATGCAGTTCTTTATGGCTTACCAGTTTCATTGAGTACCTCCGCTAAACGCTTTTTGGCGAGATCGATTTCTTTCGCTGGCGTTTTCTGTGACTTTTTGATGAAAACCCGCAGCATAATGATGGTATTGCCTTTGTGGTATACCCATATGCCCCTGGCGATGTCCGTCCCCATCGTGCGGATCTCGAAAAGTCCATCGCCCAGAGGCCTGGTGTCTGGTTCCCGCAGCAACCGGGCATCATATTCCAGTTTGCCGATGAGACGGTCAAACTTCACCCTGATTTTTACGGGTAATGCTGTGGCTTCTTCCCTGGCATCCGGATGATAAACGACGCTAAACATGTGACCTCCCGTTTCCTGTATATTAACCTACAGGCTAATTTCAATCAAAGTAAAGTTAACCTATAAGCTAATTTTCTGGCAGTTATCTTAGCGGCCTGGTCATTATCACGGACTGAAAGAATTTTTACGTGCCTGTGGCTTTTCAAATGGCTACGATGGATTGCCCGGACAAGGCCAGTATTTCGATAATCCAGGGGTGGATTTGTTCTGCTTGCCTTTGTCCGGGCACCAATCTAAGCGGCACGCTCTGCCTCCCAAAGAGAAAACCCACGCACACCGCATATCCTGCGCCCGCCACCCAGCGCGACATGATCGATTAGGGAGCAGGTTTCCCGGCTTCCACGACGTCGGAGACCAGTTTATGCGGTCCGGTCCAGTTTCCAGCGCCGGGAATAGCGCCACTTCATCCGCGGCTCCGGTGTGTCAGCTTGTTCGGGACCTGCCAGCGTTCTGCCTGACGCACAGACTCCGGTGTCTCTCTCACAATGAAGCTGATTTCATGCATGACACCATACAGCGGCTCCCCGGCATCCCGCAGCCAGTCCAGGGAGACCAGCGAGGCAAACCGCGATCGCCAGTTCCAGAAGGCAGGCTCCAGATCCCGCGCGTCAAACTCGTCAGCCCACTGGCGGTACCAGGTGTTAACGGTCTCCGGTGACTGAAAGTTAAGCTCCGTGATAGCCTGCCCCAGCAGGTTCTGTCGCAGCAACCAGGTATGTGCTATCTCTTTGCCTTCACGCCGAACTCTCCGGGTGAACGCAATATTTTCACGCTGCATCTGCCGATCGGTTCGGGTGTGAATCACTTCCGGAAAAAGTTCAGCCTGAACATCGGTTGTCAGCGGCAGCGGGCAGCATTCCCCCTGACTGGCAATCAGCGTATCCAGTGCCTCTTCCACCTGCTTCAGATTATTCAGCCGGTCTTTCGGATCACGGTGCAGGCCGGGAATACTCCGGGCGACGGCGCTGTTAATTCGACTGCAACCGGTCAGCATGCGCAGGAACGTGCGGACATGGGGCATCGAGGGCAAACGAGCTCCCCGAAACCGGGCGTCTTCCACGAACATGATGGCCTGCAAAGCAGCCTGGCGTGCAGGTTTCAGGGTCACAATGGCATGGGATGAGGGGATCACAGTTCGCCCTCCTGAGCCAGGGTGCTGATGATACTGGCAAAGGAATAGCCGTCAGTATCGAGACACGCTATCAGTGCCAGCGTGTGGGAGATCAACTCCGGGTTAAATGTTTCCATGCTACGAACAACGGAGAACGGCTGGCCGCCACGGGTCACAAAAACGACCATCCAGCGCGTACTCAGCTCTCCCGGACTGCAGACCGCCACATCAAAATGACCGTGAGAGGGGGAAAAACGGATCTGTACCGGAAAGAATCCGCCGAATTCACTTTTGTACTCTCCGTTGACGTCCCAGCTCTCCGGACAGGACAGATCCCGCATCACGGCATGGGTGAGTTCACGGCGAAAATCTTCACCGGCGGCGCGGTAGTCTTCCAGCTCTCCGGCGAACATGGTTTTCAGGACATCGGTGGTAATGATCGTGTGCATAGGTTTCTCCTTACCGCCGCCCCCCAGGGCGGCGTCTCCGTTATCAGGCGGCGCAGGCCGGGTTGTTATGGTCGGTGAC
>OGST01000211.1_pt1 | contig 50474 bp, 17 predicted proteins | sample 1574021 | NCBI WGS metagenome assembly OGST01 (sample SAMN03295847, study PRJEB24534) | human gut metagenome | isolation source: fecal sample 7 from infant 6 | host: Homo sapiens | place: USA: Pittsburgh, PA | collected 2014-07 | reverse complement strand
TTAGAGGGCTACCACTAGAGAAAGACCCTTATAGGGTCAGAGCAAACCACCCGTTTTACGGGTGGTTCTGATTGCTATTTTAAATTAGAACAGGCCTGTACTAATTTGAAGGGTCCTATGTATAGGTCTTGTTAGAAATAGAACAGGCGTGTACTAATTTGTAGGCCCCTATATATGTACCTTGTTAGAAATAGAACAGGCGTGTACTAATTTGAAGGACCCTATATATGTGCCTTGTTAGAAATAGAACAGGCGTGTACTAATTTGTAGGCCCCTATGTATGTGCCTTGTTAGGAATAGAACAGGCGTGTACTAATTTGTAGAACCCTATATATGTACCTTATTAGAAATAGAACAGGCCTGTTCTATTTCTCAGGACCCTTATATAGGTGACCTATTGGAAATACTACACGCCTGTTCTAATTTATAGAACCCTATGTATCTCTGTTAAATTATTAATTCGCATCTATCTCTACGGTATTCTTCTGTAACCATTGCACCAGTTCTGTATTTGTCATATTACCGGCGGCAATATCGATAATCATGTTTTCTACGTCTTGTTGTGTTGCCATAATATCGAATCCATTAATAATTAAATATACATACATGCTATGCAATGCTGTTCGTTTGTTTCCATCTGTAAAAGGATGATTGTTGGCTAAGCCATAACATAATTGTGCTGCTTTGTCGTAGATGGATGGGTATAAATCGTTTTCCATAAAGGTTTGAAAGGGCGTATTGACGGCTGACGCTAATAGGTTTTCATCGCGTACGCCTGATGAAAGGACGAATGCATTTTCTAATTGGGTGTGGAGTTCGTAGATATCTTGTACCGTAAATTGAATCTTATGTGTACTCATTTGTTCTCCAATGCTTTGTAAAGTTCATAATTCCGTTTTAGTACTTGCTGGGAAATGTCTCTAATACGCTTGGCTAGTTCTTTATTTTTAGCGCTTGTCATGATAGAGGTATCGTGGAGTGCGGTAGAATCGGTATGCGTTGAAGGATTTTGTGCCATAGTTTGACCTCCTTTGATATATTTTGACTTTGTCTTCCATTGATATATTTTGACCTTTATTTCTATTATATAGGTAATAAATCAATATAAACAATAGAATTTCTAATAAAACAAGCAAAAAATAAAAATAGAAAACCTCTTGCAAACCTAGTATTTATCTGCATTTTCACTAATTAAATTATATTTGTCAAAATAAAAGTCAAAAAAAGTCAAAAATTCTTAATTTGACCTATTGACTTTTTGACTTAATTAGATTATTATAATGACATAAGGTTGAAGAAACCTAGAAATAAAGCAAGAAATTAGATAGACATAAAAGGTCAAATAGATATACTTGTAGTGAAAAAGTGAGGTAATTTATATGAACAACAACTTCAATAACTTTGGCAGCGATTTTGGTAGCATGAATGATTTGTTCAATCAATTGATGGGTAACATGGGTGGTTATTCCACAGAAAACCGTCGTTATAAAATAAATGGTCGTGAAGTAACTCCTGAAGAGTTTGCTTATTATCGTCAAACAGGTCATTTGCCTACTAATGAAGAAATACAAGCAGCACAAGCTGCAGCTCAACAAGGCAAAATGAAAAAGGATGGTATCCTTGCTCGTTTAGGTACGAACTTAACAGACGAAGCTCGTAATGGTAAGCTTGATCCTGTTATCGGTCGTAACAAAGAAATTCAAGAAACTGCTGAAATCTTAGCACGTCGTACAAAAAACAACCCAGTTCTAGTCGGCGATGCTGGTGTTGGTAAAACAGCTGTAGTAGAAGGCTTGGCACAAGCCATTGTAAATGGCGATGTTCCAGCAGCGATTAAAAATAAAGAAATCATTTCCATCGATATTTCCGGTTTGGAAGCTGGTACTCAATATCGTGGTTCCTTCGAAGAAAATATCCAAAACCTTATCAAAGAGGTTAAGGCCGCTGGTAATATCATCTTGTTCTTCGACGAAATCCATCAAATCTTGGGCGCTGGTTCCACAGGTGATGGTCAAGGCTCTAAAGGCTTAGCAGATATCTTGAAACCTGCTTTGTCCCGTGGTGAAATGACTGTTATCGGTGCTACTACACAAGATGAATACCGTAACACAATCATGAAAAACGCAGCACTTGCGCGTCGTTTCAATGAAGTAAAAGTCAATGCCCCATCTGCAGAAGATACTTTCAAAATTCTACAAGGCATTCGTCCATTATACGAAGCGCATCATAACATTGAATTGCCAGATGCCGTTTTGAAAGCCGCTGTAGATTATTCCGTACAATACATTCCTCAACGTAGCTTGCCAGATAAAGCCATCGACTTGATCGATGTAACAGCAGCTCACTTGGCATCTCAACATCCTGTAACTGATATTAAAACATTAGAAGCAGATATTGCAGATGCTAAAGCAAAACAAGAAGAGTTTGCTCAAAAAGAAGATTACGAATCCGCTATTAACGAAAAGATGCGTATTCAAAAATTACAAGAAGAAATCGACAAGCATACTGATAATCAAAAGGTTGTGGCTAAGGTTAACGATGTAGCGGAAGCGGTAGAACGTATGACTGGTATCCCTGTTTCTCAAATGGGTGCATCTGATATTGAACGTTTGAAAGATATGAAATCTCGTTTACAAGCTCATGTCATCGGTCAAGATAAAGCAGTAGAAGCTGTTTCTAAAGCTATCCGTCGTAACCGTGCAGGATTTGACGAAGGTAATCGTCCAATCGGTAGCTTCTTATTCGTAGGTCCTACTGGTGTTGGTAAAACCGAATTGGCTAAACAATTAGCCCTCGATATGTTCGGTAACAAAGATGCTATTATCCGCTTGGATATGTCCGAATACAGTGACCGCACAGCGGTTTCTAAATTGATTGGTGCTACAGCTGGTTATGTTGGTTACGAAGATAACTCCAACACATTGACTGAACGCGTTCGTCGTAATCCATATTCCATCGTATTGTTCGATGAAATCGAAAAAGCAGACCCTCAAGTTATTACATTACTTCTTCAAGTATTGGACGATGGTCGCTTAACAGATGGTCAAGGTAACACAGTAAACTTCAAGAATACTGTTATCATTGCTACATCCAATGCAGGTTTCGGTTATGGCAGTGACAATGATGATGAAAACAAAGTCGATGTAATGGCCCGCATTGCTCCATTCTTCCGTCCTGAATTCTTGAATCGTTTCAATGCTGTTATTGAATTCAATCAATTGAGTAAAGAAGATTTGAAGAAAATCGTTGATTTGATGCTCGACCAAGTTAACAAAACTTTGGCTAAAAAACAAATTACCTTAGATGTAACTGACGCAGCTAAAGATTTGTTGATGGAACAAGGTTATGACAAAACAATGGGCGCTCGTCCATTACGTCGTGTTATTGAATCTGAAATCCGTGACAATGTAACTGATTTCTACTTGGATCACATCGATGCAAAACACTTGCTTGCTGATGTTGTAGATGGTCACATCGTAATCAGCGACAAGGATGCTGCTAACACATCCGATGCTAAATCCGATGATGACAAATCTGCAGACCACAGCAAACAAGCTGATGATGCTGCATCCAAGGACAATAAATAATCGGTAGGCTATTGACCCTTTCATTGAATCCCTTACAACTCTCTCCATATACACACATATAACAATAGTCCTATTGATTGTGAAAGCACTCGACATTACGTCGAGTGCTTTTTTGCGTTATTATATGAATTTTGTATACATGACAAAAATCATTGATAACGTATCAATATATTTTGTATAATCATGTTACTATATTCTATAGAATTAAAAGAAAAGATGAAGAATATAAGGGGAATTAGAATATAAGGGACATTAGAATATAAGGAAAACCAAGCATATAAGAAAGATGAAGAGCGAGAGGAGCATAGTGATGTCACATTATATAGATTTAAATAGCGATTTAGGTGAAAGTTTTGGCAATTATTCATTGGGCATGGATAGTGAGGTGTTAAATCACGTCACTAGTGCCAATGTGGCTTGTGGTTGGCATGCCGGGGATCCTCTCATCATGGAGGCCACTGTTAAGATGTGCAAGGAGAAGGGCGTAGCCGTAGGGGCTCATCCGGGATATCCTGATTTGATGGGCTTTGGACGCCGCAAGATGGCGGTGAGTCCCGACGAGGCACGGGCGTATATGATCTACCAACTCGGTGCGTTGCAAGGATTTTGCAATCAGTACGATGTAGAGTTGCAGCATATGAAATTACATGGTGCTTTTTATAACATGGCGTGTGTAACGCCGGAATTAGCTGATGCGGTGTTAGATGGTTTACAAGCGGTGAATCCCAATGTTCGCGCCATGGTGCTCAGCGGTAGTTATATCGCCAAAGAGGCAGAGCGACGAGGTGTCCCTGTGATTCAAGAGGTCTTTGCAGACCGAGGCTATACAGAGGAAGGTACCTTGGTGCCTCGTACGGAAAGTGGGGCTTTCATAAAAGACCCGCAAGAGGCCTTGGAACGAGTGCTCATGATGGTGCAAGAAGGCAAGGTCGTAACGAATACGGGTAAAACGATCGATATTGCAGCCGATTCCGTATGCGTTCATGGTGATAATCCAAAAGCGATAGCTTTCACAAAGTATATTCGTGAAGGCCTCACTAAGGCAGGTGTCGTGGTAGCGAATTTTCAGAATCGATAGATTATAATCGATTGCATAAGAGTAGATAGAATCAGAATAGATAAAAGGAGTCAGTATGAAACCGATTACAGGTAAAGCGAGTTTATCTGTCCTCTTAGGGGCAGCATTTTTGATGGCCACGTCGTCCATTGGGCCAGGATTTATGTTACAAACGGCGGCGTTTACAGGCCAGTTAAAGGCGGATTTTGCGTTCGCTATTGTGGTGTCCGTTATTTTCTCCATCATTGCACAGCTCAATGTGTGGACCATCATCGGCATATCCCAAATGCGGGGCCAAGATATTGCGAATAAGGTATTGCCCGGCCTTGGTTACTTCGTAGCATTCTTGATTTCCCTTGGAGGCCTTGCGTTCAATATCGGCAATATTGGCGGTGCGTCCATGGGCCTTAACATTGTATTCGGTATCGATACGACGACGGCAGCAGCCATCAGTGGTATCTTGGGTATTCTATTATTCGCATCTCCAAAAATGGGTGGCGTTCTCGATAATACGGCGAAAGTGTTGGGCACAGTGATGCTCGTACTCATCGGTTATGTAGCGTTTTCTACTAATCCTCCTGTAGCAGAGGCCGCAACCCATGCCATCGTGCCAACCAATTACCCTTGGCTAGCTACGATTACCCTTATCGGCGGTACCGTAGGTGGGTACATTACATTCTCCGGCGGCCATCGCTTGATTGATGCGGGCATTACAGGCCGTGAACATTTAAAGGATGTACGTCGTGCTGCCTTCATGGGCATGTCCGTAGACGCCATTGTTCGTATATTGTTATTCTTAGCCGTACTTGGTGTCGTATCCATGGGCTTTGCGTTAGATCCAAAGGACCCAGCAGGTTCTGCGTTCTTACTTGGTGCTGGTGAAATCGGTCATAAATTATTCGGTATCGTATTCTTCTGCGCTGCGTTGACATCTGTTGTGGGTGCTGCCTATACATCGGTATCCTTCCTTAAAACCTTGTTCAAGGTGGTAGAACGATATGAAAAATTGACCATCATGGCATTCATCTTCGTGTCCACATGCATTCTTATCTTTATCGGCAAACCGGCTACACTATTAATTGTGGCGGGCTCTGTGAATGGTTTGATCTTGCCTGTTACCTTAGCTGTTATGCTATTGGCAACGCGTAAGACGAATATCGTAGGGGACTATAAGCACAATCCGGTTTTATTCTATACCGGTTGGATCGTTGTGCTTGTGACCGCCTATATCGGCGTTACATCCTTGCAAGGTATTGCGAAATTATTAGGTTAGGGGGCACATATGAATCCCACAATTTCTCCGGTTGGGGATAGTGCTATCTCCATCGAATTTGGTCAAGTCATTGATCCTAAGATTAATCAACGTATCCGTCAGACCGTGGCGGGTATTGAAAGCCTCCATTTAGAGGGGATTATTGAGATGGTGCCTACTTATTGTGCGCTTCTCATTCAGTATGATGCATTGCGCTACACCTATGCTGAGCTGTGCCACATTCTTGAACCTATTTGTATGCAGCCTATGAGTGCTGATGAAAGTGAGCTCGTGACGGTCATAGAAATACCGACCGTCTATGGTGGTGAATTTGGTCCAGACCTTGGATTTGTAGCCTCTCATAATCACCTTACAGAGGCCGATGTGGTGAGCATTCATAGCGGCACGGATTACCTTGTGTACATGATGGGCTTTATCCCCGGTTTTACCTATTTAGGTGGCATGGATCCGCGCATCGCTACGTCGCGATTGTCCTCGCCGCGCACTCATATTCCGGCAGGATCCGTAGGTATCGCAGGGGAGCAGACCGGCACCTATCCGTCGGATTCCCCTGGTGGCTGGCAAATTATAGGACGCACGCCTCTGTCCATGTACGATGCTTCTCGTGAAGAGGCGGCTCTGCTTAAGGCGGGCGACTATGTGCGCTATGTTCCTATTGATGAAAGTGCGTTCCACTGTATTAAGAAATTGGGCTCTTCTTTTAAGCCCGTTGTACATCATGTAAAGGCAGGTGACCTCCGTGGCGGTAAGTGAATATAAGAATGCGTCATTTGAGGTGGTTGCGCCTGGTATGATGACCACCGTGCAAGACGGAGGGCGCGTAGGATTTCAACAATATGGTATGCCCGTGGCCGGTCCTATGGATGGTGAAAGCTATGCTATCGGACAAGCCCTTGTAGGGAATACGGCGCCCGTAGGGGCTTTGGAGTGTACCGTACTCAGCCCTACGCTGAAGGTGAAAGGTACCTGTATTGTTGCTTTCACAGGCGCCGATATGAGGCCTACCATTAATAATGTAGAGGTGCCGCGGTACATTCCTTTTGTCTGTCATGATGGCGATGTCATCTCTGGCAGCTTTAGCCAATGTGGGGTGCGCATGTATATTTCCTTCACCGGAGGTATTGATGTGCCCGAAATCAACGGCAGCGTGGCGACACATACAAAAGCGAATATTGGCGGATTTGAGGGACGTCCCTTAGTGGCGGGCGATGAAGTGCGTTTAAAGGACTGCATGCGTGATACTATCATCTGCGACTATACTAGAGAATCAAATCATTTATTTAATACGGTTCTATTTAATCGGGGCGGCCGTGAATGCCATGAACCGCTGCGCGTTGTACTGGGCCCGCAAGCAAAGCACTTTACAGAAACAGGTATCCGTAATTTTAGCAGTGAACTCTATACATTGACCATCCAATGCGACCGCATGGGATTTAGATTAGATGGAGCCCCTGTTGAACACATCGACGGCGCCGATATCATCTCGGATGGCGCTGTGTTTGGATCTATTCAAGTCCCATCTGATGGCAATCCCATTATACTCATGGCTGATCGGCAAACGACGGGGGGCTATACTAAAATCGGCACCGTTATTACGGCGGATTTGCCTAGACTTAGCCAGTTGCCTATTGGGGATGGAATTACCTTCGATATTGTATCTGTGGAAGAGGCACAAGAGATGTATAGGGTATATATGCAAAATTTGCATAGCAAAATTAACTTAGCTTCTGCACAAAGTACATTTGTATTCTCTCTGAAAACAACAATATAATACGTAAAAAACGACTGGTTTATAAGTTTACACATAATTTTGTATGTATATGTATTTTATAAAAGCCACTCCTTGTAGTAAGGAGTGGCTTTTTTTGCACATAAAGTATAAATCAATTTTAAATAATTTATCGGATTACTTAAAAATATATCGATACATTTTCTTAAACAAAAATCTTCTATAAAAAATGAGAATAAAATGAACCGATTTGGTATAGCTTAAGTTGTGTGAAATCAATAACGGATTGATAATGAGAATGACAGAAATACTACATATAATGAAAATACATGCGATATGAATTAAAATACATAAAGAATTCATATAGAATATAGTGAATATAAGTAAAATACAAAAATAGACAAAATTCGAAATAGGAATTAAATATTCTTAATCCGTATAATTTACAATTGAGAAATATGAGGGGAGTATGATAGAATAATGAAATCAAATTCATAGTTTTTTAGAAGTTAATGGGTTTTATTGCTCTACAAAGAGCTAAACTTCATTATGTATTTGAAAATATATTTCATGTAGTTGAGAGGTTAGTTAGTGAAAAGGAAGCGAAAATGAATAAAATCTTTAAAGTTATTTGGTCTAAGTCGAAACAATGTTACGTTGTAGTATCTGAATTGGCTAAGAATACAACAGGGAAAAAGAAAATTGTTGTAGCTAGTATTTTTGCGGCTATGGTTGCTGGACAGGCTATGCAGGTTGACGCTACAAGTGGGTCATTTTATGATACTGGCGCTATAAAAGGTGCTATTGCTATTGGTAAAGCTGGTAGTACTGCGCCACAGGCTACTGATGAAAATGCTATTGCTATTGGGCAAGCTGCAAGAGCCAATGGTCGTGGTGGTGTCGCGCTAGGAAATGATACTCGAAGTGCACAAAATGCGATTGCTGCAGCATGGGATTCTCAGGCAACAGGTAAAAATTCTGTTGCCGTTGGTACGGGTACACGGGCTACAGGTTTGAGTTCAACAGCTGTAGGGGATGGTGCTCAGGCAACGGCAAATGGTGCTGTCGCGTTAGGTCAGTCTACAGAAAGTGCTGGCAATTCAGTTGCCACAGGTTTTAATGCCAAAGCAAGGTCTAATAATACTATTGCAATTGGTGTCGAGGCTAATAATGATGGGAGTATTACAAATAATGCATCAAGCGTATCTGTGGGTGTTGCAACTCGTGCAAGAGCAGTAGGCTCTATGGCAATGGGTGTTAGTGCTGATGCATCAGGTAAATACTCCTTAGCATTAGGGAGTGGTGATGTTAGTGGTGATTATACAGATGGAACTAATCACCCAAGTGCTAGTGGTGAGAAGTCTATTGCTATAGGGCATAACTCGAATGCTTCTGACGAAAGTGCTATTGCTATTGGTAGTAGCTCTATATCTGATAAAACTAGTGCGACAGCTCTTGGTCGTAATACTACTGCTACAGGTGTGAATTCCTCTGCTATTGGTGCATATTCTATTGCTAGTGCTACCGATGCAACTGCATTAGGTAGAAATGCTAATGCAACTGCAGGACAATCGACGGCACTTGGCACATATAGTGTTGCTTCTGGACAGTATGGCACAGGTGTTGGCTATCAAGCAAATGCATCAGGGGCTAATTCTACAGCAGTAGGTGTATCAGCCAAAGCTAACAAAGATGGTGCTTCAGCAATGGGGCCTGGCGCTCGTGCTTACGGTAATGGCGCTATATCTCTTGGCTATCAAGCTCTATCCGGTGCAAATATTTTTAATAGTACGAATGGTTCATTTAATGATGCAAGTGCCGACGTTACTAATTATGCTAAATGGGGTGATGCGGCTATAGGTTTGCGTGCTATTGCTTCTGGTGGTAATGCTACAGCTCTTGGTCGCAGTGCAACAGCAACTGCTGCCAATGCCATTGCTATTGGTGGTGGTAATGGTGATTCTGCTACAGATAATAAGGAAAAAACAGAGGCAACAGGTGAAAAGTCCACGGCTATTGGTTACAATGCTAAAGCAAAAACTGGAAATGATCTTGCTGTTGGTCGTGGTGTTACTTCTAGTGGTGGTGCTGCTACGGCTTTAGGTTACTATGCAACTGCATCTGGAAATCAAACTGTTGCGTTAGGTTCTACTATCAATTCCACTGCTCAATATGCAACTGGTATTGGTTATAGTGTGAATTCTCAAGGTGAAGGTTCTGTCGCCATTGGTGCTGGTACTGATGCTCTAGGAGCTATTCCTGCAAAACAAGTTCAAGCAACCGCCAAAAATGCTATTGCGATTGGTCGTGCCACACAAGCAACATCACAAGATGCTACAGCAATTGGTACTGATGCGACTGCATCTAATACCGATGCTATTGCAATAGGTAGAAAATCTAATGCTTCTGGGTCTACATCTATTGGTTTTGGTTATAATACAAAATCGACTGCAACTAATACTGTAGCAATTGGTACTGATGTTTCTGCAACTGCTGAAAGTGCGATTGCTCTCGGTCGTAAGACTACGGCTAGCGCCTTAAATGCAACTGCAGTTGGTCCAATCGCGAACGCCTCTGGAAAGTACTCTTCAGCATTTGGTATGAGTGCCGCTGCATCTAAAGAAAACTCGTTAGCGTTAGGTACGAATGCCAATGCATCTTTAGATAAATCTGTAGCTCTTGGTAGTGATTCTACAACTGCTACTAATGCAACAAGCCAAGGTTCCGTTGTTATTGGCGGTAAAACAATAACTTGGAATGGCGCACCAACCGTGTCGGGTACAGGTATGCAAGTTTCCGTTGGCTCTGCTGGTGCTGAACGTCAAATTAAGAATGTTGCAGCAGGTGAAGTATCTGCTAATAGTACCGATGCAATTAATGGATCTCAATTGTATGCGGTAGCAGATGCTCTTAACCAGGCTAATGTGGATCAATCTATTAAATACAAAGCTAATGGTACAGGAAGTAATTCTGTTAAACTTTCTGATGGTTTGAACTTTACAAATGGCGCTACTACAACGGCAACAGTAGGTGCAAATGGTCAAGTATCATTTGATCTCAATACGGCAACACAGAAATCGATTACTGATTCTGCTACTGCTGTAGCGCGTACGATTTCTCTCGGCGGCGATACTGGTACTACAACGGCTAAATCATTAACATCTAGTAATGTTAACTTTGGTGTTAAGAGTGGCAGTCCTACATATCTTACAACGACTGCAAATGGTAATGATGTGACCTTGACTATCAATGAGCAGGCCATTAAGAATGCCGCTAAGGATGCATCATCTTTCAAGGTGAAAGCAAATGCTACTGCTGCAGAAGATGTTAAAGGTGGCGATACAGTTGCTTTCAACAATGGTGATAATATCGCGATTACCCAAACTGGTAAGACCTTTAAAATTGCTACAGCTAAAAATGTAACATTTGATACGGCAACTATCGGTACCAATACAACTATCGGATCTACAGGGATTACAACTAATAAGGTGACTGTAGGCACTGTTTCTATTGATGGAACTAATGGCATTAACGCAGGTAATAAGGCCATTACTAATGTAGGCACAGGTATTGTAGCGAATAGCAAGGCAGATAATAGTAATGTAGCTAATATTGGCGATGTTAAAACTATCGCTAATGACGCTGTAGCTAATTTGTCTACAAGTCTTGGTGTTACAGATGGTACAAATAGTGGTACTGTTAACTTAAAGAACCAAAGTTTAAAAGTTGTTGGTACAGGTGTTGCAAAAGCAACTGTGAATGGTCAAACAATTACAGTTGATGTAGCAAAAGGTACAATAGCAGCTAATGCGACAACTGGTGCATTAACAGGTACTGCTGGTGTAGTTGATGCTAATGATATGGCAACTGCTGTTAACACAGCGATTACAAAAGCTGTAGATACTGCTGCTGGTACGCAAAAACTTGATATTTCTGCAGGTGGTACAGATAGTTCTGTTAACCTTAAAACTCAAAAATTAACGGTAGCAGGTACAGGTGCTTCGACTGCGTCTTTGACTGGTCAAACGATTACTGTTAATGTGGCGGAAGGTACATTTACTAATAAGACAGATGGTACAACGAGTGCTACAGCTGGAGTAGCTAAGGCGACTGATGTAGCCGCAGCGATTAATAATGCTAATACTGTATTAGGTAATAAAATTACGGCAGCTACACAATCTTTATCTACATTAGGTGATAATAAATTTAAATTAACGGCAGATTCAACCTCAACAACAGGTCAAGCACTTAATAAGTCTGGTGGCTTATCCTTTAAGATTGCCGGTGATGGTGACTTAGTATCCACAAGTGCTACTACAGATACTATAAATGTAACTGTTAAAAAAGGTACACTAACTAATGCTGCAGATGGATCGCTTAATGTAACTAATAGTGGTGTAGTAACTGCAGATAACATGAAATCTGTAGTCAATGATGCGATTACTAAAGCTGTTTCATCTGCTAAAGATGGTTCTGCATGGAATATTTCTACTAATGGTGGTACCGCTACAAAAGTGTCTGGTGGTAATACGGTTGATCTCATTAATGGTGACAACATCGAGATTACACAAGATGGTACAGATGGTAAGAAGATTACGGTTAAGACGAAAAAAGACCTTACTGTAGATTCTGTAACGGCAGCAAATACCGTAAAAGTTGGTTCTGCTACTAACCTTATTACCTTGGATGGTGCAACCGGTGGAGTGAGTGGTAATTCCTTCACAGCGGGGAATGCATCTATGAATACGACTGGATTCCGTTTAACAGGTGGTCCATCTATGACTACAGCGGGAATTGATGCTGGTAATAAACAAATTACGAACCTAGCAAGTGGTGGTACTACAGCTACGAATGCTGCGAATATTGGTGATATCAATGCGGCTATTTCTAGTTTGACTACTAACCTAGGTAAAAATACGACAATTGCTTATAAAGCAAATAATGCAGGCGGTCAAACAGTATCCTTGGCAGATGGATTTAATTTCACTAATGGTACATTAACAACTGCAGAAGTAGCAGCTAATGGTGTTGTGAAGTTCAATGTAACGCAAGGTTCTTTGTCTACTGATGGCAATGGTAATATCACAAATACCGCAGGTGTAGCTACAACCGACGATGTAAAAAATGCAGTTAATACAGCTATTACAAAAGCGGTAGATAATGCTACTGGTACTCAAAAACTTGATATTTCTGCAGGTGGTACAGATAGCTCCGTTAACCTTAAAACTCAAAAATTAACAGTAGCAGGTACAGGTGCTGCGACAGCGTCTTTGAATGGTCAAACGATTACTGTTGATGTAGCAGAAGGTACATTTACTAATAAGTCTGATGGTACAACCAGTGCTACAGCTGGTGTAGCTAAGGCGAGCGATGTAGCGGCTGCTATTAATAATGCAAACACCGTATTAAATCAAAAAATTAGTGATGCAACTACCTCGTTGGGCACATTAGGTAATAATACATTTACATTAAAAGCAGATTCTACAGATACAACAGCACAAGCACTCAATAAATCTGGTGGTTTAGCGTTCAAAGTAGCGGGTGATGGCGATTTAGTATCTACTAGCGCTACTACAGATACTGTAAAAGTAACTGTCAAAAAAGGTGAATTAAGTAATGCTGCAGATGGCTCTCTAAATGTAACTGATAGCGGTGTAGTAACTGCAGATAACATGAAAACTGTTGTGAATGATGCTATCACTAAAGCTGTCACATCTGCTAAAGATGGATCTGCATGGAACATTTCTACTAATGGTGGTACAGCTACAAAAGTGTCTGGTGGTAATACGGTTGATCTCATTAATGGTGACAACATCGAGATTACACAAGATGGTACAGATGGTAAGAAGATTACGGTTAAGACGAAAAAAAACCTTACTGTAGACTCTGTGACTGCAGGCAATACTGTAATTAATACATCTGGATTAACTAATGGTACAACTGCTATTACTGGAACTGGTATTACAACAGATAAGGTAACAGTAGGTGGCTTATCTATTGACAAAACTGCAGGTATTAATGCTGGTAATAAGGCGATTACTAATGTAGGCACAGGTATCGTGGCGAATAGCAATGCAGATAATAGTAATGTTGCTAACATTGGCGATGTTAAGACTATTGCTAATGATGCTGTAGCTAATTTATCTACAAATCTTGGTGTTACAGATGGCACGAATAATGGTACTGTTAACTTAAAGACTGAAAAATTAAAAGTTGTTGGCACAGGCGCTGCAACAACGACTGTGAATGGTCAAACGGTTACCGTTGATGTAGCAAAAGGTACATTAGCAGCTAATGCGGCAACTGGGGCCTTAACAGGTACTGCTGGTGTAGTTGATGCTAATGATATGGCTACTGCTGTCAATACAGCGATTACAAAAGCTGTAGATAATGCGACAGGTACCCAAGCTCTTAAAATTGGTGGTGACACTACAGCTACTGGTTCTGTTAACCTTAAGAGTGATACATTATCTGTAAAAGGTGATAATAAATTTATTACAACAGCAGCGTCTGGCAATGACATTACCTTAACGGTTAACGAACAAGCAATCAAAACAGCAGCAAAAGATGCGGCAAGTTTCAAAGTAAAAGCTAATAGCGAAGCTGAACAAGAAGTAAAAGGTGGCGAAACTGTTGTATTTAACGATGGTGACAATATCGAGATTACCCAAACTGGTAAGACCTTTAAAATTGCTACATCTAAAAATGTAACATTTGATACGGCAACTATCGGTGGAAATACAACTATTGGATCCACTGGTATTACAACAAATAAAGTAACAGTAGGTGGTATCTCTATTGATGGCACTAACGGCATTAATGCAGGTAGTAAACAAATCACTAACGTAGCAAGTGGTGGTACTACAGCTACGAATGCTGCGAATATTGGTGATATCAATGCGGCTATTTCTAGTTTGACTACTAACCTAGGTAAAAATACGACAATTGCTTATAAAGCAAATAATGCAGGCGGTCAAACAGTATCCTTGGCAGATGGATTTAATTTCACTAATGGTACATTAACAACTGCAGAAGTAGGCGCTAGTGGCGTTGTGAAGTTTAATGTAACGCAAGGGGCATTATCTACGGATACCAATGGTACTGTATCTGCTGGTACAGCTGGTGTAGCAACAACTGCTGATGTAGCAAGTGCTGTGAATAGTGCGGTTAGCACAGCGGTGAATAATGCAACAGGCAATCAAAAACTTGATATTTCTGCAGGTGGTACAGATAGCTCCGTTAACCTTAAAACTCAAAAATTAACAGTAGCAGGTACAGGTGCTGCGACAGCGTCTTTGAATGGTCAAACGATTACTGTTGATGTAGCAGAAGGTACATTTACTAATAAGTCTGATGGTACAACCAGTGCTACAGCTGGTGTAGCTAAGGCGAGCGATGTAGCGGCTGCTATTAATAATGCAAACACCGTATTAAATCAAAAAATTAGTGATGCAACTACCTCGTTGGGCACATTAGGTAATAATACATTTACATTAAAAGCAGATTCTACAGATACAACAGCACAAGCACTCAATAAATCTGGTGGTTTAGCGTTCAAAGTAGCGGGTGATGGCGATTTAGTATCTACTAGCGCTACTACAGATACTGTAAAAGTAACTGTCAAAAAAGGTGAATTAAGTAATGCTGCAGATGGCTCTCTAAATGTAACTGATAGCGGTGTAGTAACTGCAGATAACATGAAAACTGTTGTGAATGATGCTATCACTAAAGCTGTCACATCTGCTAAAGATGGTTCTGCCTGGAATATTTCTACTAATGGTGGTACCGCTACAAAAGTATCTGGTGGTAATACGGTTGATCTCATTAATGGTGACAACATCGAGATTACACAAGATGGTACAGATGGTAAAAAAATCACTGTTAAAACGAAAAAAGATCTTACATTAGATTCTGTAACTGCAGCTAATACTGTAAAAGTAGGCTCTGGTACTAACCTTATTACCTTAGATGGTACAACAGGTGGAGTGAGTGGTAATTCCTTCACAGCTGGTAATGCCTCTATGAATACAACTGGATTCCGTGTAACAGGGGGCCCATCTGTTACTACTGCTGGTATTGATGCAGGCGGTAAACAAATTACTAATATGATAAGCGGTGGCACAGTTGCTACTAATGCCGCTACTATTGGTGATGTGAATACTAAGGTTACAACTGCTATTAATGATTTAACATCTAATTTAACTAAGAATACTAATATTGCGTACACAGCAAATACTGCTACTCCTGGTCAAACTGTGTCCTTAAAAGATGGATTTAACTTTACTAATGGTACATTAACAACTGCAGAAGTAGCAGCTAATGGTGTTGTGAAGTTCAATGTAACGCAAGGTTCTTTGTCTACTGATGGCAATGGTAATATCACAAATACCGCAGGTGTAGCTACAACCGACGATGTAAAAAATGCAGTTAATACAGCTATTACAAAAGCGGTAGATAATGCTACTGGTACTCAAAAACTTGATATTTCTGCAGGTGGTACAGATAGCTCCGTTAACCTTAAAACTCAAAAATTAACAGTAGCAGGTACAGGTGCTGCGACAGCAACTGTGAATGGCCAAACAATCACTGTTAATGTGGCGGAAGGTACATTTACTAATAAGTCAGATGGTACAACGAGTGCTACAGCTGGAGTAGCGAAGGCAACCGATGTAGCGGCTGCTATTAATAATACAAATACCGTATTAAATCAAAAAATTGCTGATGCAACTACTTCGTTAGGTACGTTAGGCAATAATACATTCACATTAAAAGCAGATTCTACAGATACATCGGCTCAAAATCTTAATAAATCTGGTGGTCTAGCATTTAAAGTTGCAGGTGATGGTGACTTAGTGTCCACAAGTGCCACTACGGATGCTGTAAAAGTAACTGTTAAAAAAGGTACATTATCTACAAATGCAGATGGTACGATTAATAAAGCTACAGATGGCGTAGTAACAACAGATAATATGACGACTGTTGTGAATGATGCGATTACTAAAGCTGTGACATCTGCTAAAGATGGATCTGCATGGAACATTTCTACTAATGGTGGTACCGCTACAAAAGTATCTGGTGGTAATACGGTTGATCTCATTAATGGTGACAACATCGAGATTACACAAGATGGTACAGATGGTAAGAAGATTACGGTTAAGACGAAAAAAGACCTTACTGTAGATTCTGTAACGGCAGCAAATACCGTAAAAGTTGGTTTTGCTACTAACCTTATTACATTGGATGGTGCAACAGGTGGAGTGAGTGGTAATACATTTACAGCTGGCAATGCATCTATGAATACAACTGGATTCCGCTTAACAGGTGGTCCATCTGTTACAACGACAGGTATTGATGCAGGTAATACAGTGATTACCAATGTTGCTAGTGGTGGTACGACTTCTACAAACGCTGCAAATATTGGTGATATCACAAAGGCGATTAGTGATTTGACTACTAACTTGACTAAGAACACAAGTATTAGTTACACAGCAAACAACGATACTCCAGTTAAAACTGTATCCTTGAAAGATGGGTTCAAATTTACTGATGGTACATTAACAACTGCAGAAGTAGCAGCTGGTGGTGTTGTGAAGTTCAATGTAACGCAAGGTTCTTTGTCTACTGATGGCAATGGTAATATCACAAACACAGCAGGTGTAGCTACAACAGATGATGTAAAAAATGCTGTTAATACCGCAATTAACAAAGCAGTTACTAACTCTTCTACAGCGGTTAATACTCTAGGGGCGAATACTTTCACATTAACAGGTGATAATAGTACGTCTACAACAGGACAAGCACTCAATAAAAATGGTGGTTTATCCTTCAAAGTAGCAGGTGATGGCAACTTTATTACTACGTCTGCTGCTACTGATACGGTAACTGTGTCTATCAAACAAGGTACATTTGGTAGTAATACAGATGGTACAGCTAAATCCACTACTAATGGTGTAGCGACAACAAATGATGTAGCCAACATCGTTAATACAACCGTTACTAATGCTGTTACTAAAGCGACAGGTTCTCAAGTACTTAACATCACAGATGGTACTAATAATGACTCTATCAATTTGAAGAATGATACATTGAAGGTTGTAGGCGCAGATGGTGTTACTACTGAAGTGAGTGGTAAAACTATTACTGTGGGTCTAGATACGGCTACTAAGAATAAGATTAATAATGCTAGTACAGCAGCTAACAGAAATATTTCTCTTGCTGCGGATAGTGGTACTACATCTAGCCAATCCTTAAAAGATGGTGATGTATCCTTCGCAGTGAAAGGTGCTACAGGGGATTATATCTCTACAAACATGAATGGTAGTACTGTAGAGATTTCCACTAAACGTGCAACCATCGATAGCAATGCCACAACAGGCCAAGCTTCCGTAACTGGAAATGATGGTCTTGCAACTGCGAAAAATGTAGCTGACGCTATTAATGCGGCGACTGCAAAAGCAGTATCTCAATCTGCATGGAAACTTGCTGCAGATGGTACGACCGGTACAGAAACGATTTCCGGTGGTGACACTGTTAACTTCAAAGCTGGTTCCAATATGGAAGTATCTCGTACTGGCAAGGATATTACCTATAAGACAAAAGACAATGTTGCTTTCACAACGGTAACAGCTGGCACAGGCGCTAATGAGGTTAAATTAGACGGCAATACTGGCACGGTAACTGCTAAGGATATCACTGCTACGGGCGATGTAACTGCTAAAAATGTAACTACATCTGGTAATGTGACTGCCGCTGGTACTCTGAAAGGTGACACCGTTCAAGGTAATACTGTGAAAGCTGGTAATGTAACAATTACAGGTGGTACAACAAATACCATTACAGGTCTATCTAATACAATATGGACTGGTTCTACAACAACACCAGACCGCGCAGCTACAGAAGGTCAATTACAACAAGCAATTAGTAGTGCCACATCCTCTGCAACATTTAAGTTTGATGCTGATAACAATAGCCAACAAACTATGAATCTACAAAATGGTACTTTCAAAGTTACTGGCGATACCATGATTACGACTAATGCTACAAGTGCAGGTATCGGATTATCATTAAATACGAACAATGTTAAAATTGCCTATGCTGCGAATGGTTTAAATGGTCAAACAACGAGCATTGCAAGTGGATTAAATTTCACTGATGGTGATCATACAAAAGCAACTGTAGCAGCTAGTGGCGTAGTGAAATACGATGCTAAAACATCGACTATTTCCGTTGCAAATGGACATGCTGCGGCTAGTGGCAATGATCTTGCAACTGCAGATAATGTGGCTGATGCGATTAATCAAATGACCCAAAACAATGCGGGGAATACAACGCAACTTCGTCAAGAAATTAGCAAGGTTGCTACCGAAACGCAACGTGTAGGTGCTCATGCGGCTGCGATGGCGGCGTTGAAACCAATTCAATACGATCCATTGGCTCCAACACAAATCATGGCTGGCGTAGGTAACTATCGTGGTGAAAGCGCAGCAGCATTAGGTATTGCACACTATACAAATGACAATACTATGTTTAACGTAGGCGTGTCTGTTGGTGGCAACCATAATATGATTAATGCGGGCGTAACACACAAATTTGGCATTAGTGCTGAAAAGAAAAATATTCCTGATCGTTATAAAGCGGGCCCTATTAGCTCCATTTATGTAATGCAAGATGAAATGACTCAATTACGTTCTGAAAATGAAGCGTACAAGGCTAAGCTTGATAAACAACAATCTGAAATCGATGCATTGAAAGCAGCCGTTGATCAATTGCTTGCTTCTAAAGCATAGTTTTAGGTGCATACACAATTTATATATTTGTATATCTTCATGTATGAATATGTATATGGTGAAAGCCACCACTCGTTATGAGTGGTGGCTTTTTTGCGTTTAGAATTATCTCTCTTATTAAAATATTATCTTAAACGTAAAATAAATTAGAAAATATACTTTAAAAATAAAATATCACATCAATTGGTAAATAAAAGATAAAAAATACTCATATTGAAATTAAATGGATATATTAGTTAGAATAAAGGTTAACAATTCAACTGTATAATCATTCATAAATATTTATCCAAAAAGATAAAAATATACATAGATAAATATAAAAGAAATAGATTAAATCTATATCCTTTTGGCTTTCGAAAATATTTGATTTGCAATTAAATATTCGTATAATGCATCAAATTTCATTGTTTGATATAGATAAAATATGATAAAATTATGAAATGAGCTTTAAAATGTAATAGGTATATTTTGAGGCATAACGAAATACAAATACTAGAAATTGATTTATATAAGATATGGTTTTGAGAGATAGTTAGTAAAAGGAAAACGAATGAACAAGATTTTTAAAGTAATTTGGTCTAAGTCAAAACAGTGCTACATCGTAGTATCTGAAATTGCAAAGAACAAAACAGGTAAAAAGAAAATCGTAGTAGCTAGTATTTTAGCGGCACTAGCGATGCAATCCGGTTTGATTACAGAGGTAATGGCTGCGGACCCTCCATCAGCAAGATTGGCTGATGCCGCTGTAGCTGTAGGAACAAATGGTGTTGCTATTGGTTCCTCCGCTAAATCACAAAGTAATCAGTCCGTTGCGATTGGTTATTTTAGTAATGCTCAGGCACCTAGCGCTAGTCCAGAGAACCCTGCTACCGCGGTTGGCGCCGGTGCGAATGCTAATGGAGCAGGTACCGTTGCATTAGGTCTTTCTGCCAATGCGACAGGTGCTAATGCAGTAGCTCTTGGGGGTGGATCTAATGGCGGTAAAAATAAAACAGAAGCTACTGCGGTAGAGACTACTGCTGTTGGTTTTAATGCTAAAGCTAGTAATTCACGTGCAACAGCAATTGGTTCTGGTGCTGCGTCAAGTGGATCGGATGCTATTGCCTTCGGTACCTCTACTGTCGCAAACTCTGAAAAGGCCATTGCTATTGGTGCTAATTCAAAGGCCTCTGATATTGGTGCTACAGCATTAGGCCGTGATACGGAAGCATCTGGTGCATCGGCTACGGCGCTAGGTGCACTTGCATCTGCTAAAGGGTCAACAGCAACTGCTGTGGGTATGCAAGCATCTGCATCAGGAACTGATTCTGTAGCTGTTGGTAAAACAGCAAGTGCAACTAATAACAGAGCATTAGCAGTTGGTACTAATGCTAAGGCTACTGGTGAAAACTCTGTGGCTGTTGGTAGCGGTTCTGGTGGTTCAGGAAATCAAGGCTTTGTAGGTAGCTTAAATTCTACAGGTGGAGCCGTTAATACGACTAAAACTATTAATTATGCCACTACTGCAGAAGGAGATACTGCCGTTGCAGTGGGATACTATGCCAATGCTAAGAATAAAGGTGTTGCTATAGGGCAAACTGCGCTAGCGGCTACTGGTGGAGTGGCTATTGGTAAAGGAGTTTTTGAGGATACGGGCAATAGTGGTGCCGGTGGTGTTGTAATAGGTCAAGATTCTACATCAACAGGCGTTTACTCCTTGGCTATGGGGCGTAATGCCGTTGCTAGTGGATCTACCTCTATGGCGATTGGTTATGCGGCCAGTGCTGATGGAGGTTATGCCGTTGCTATGGGTCGAAAGGTATCTGCTTCGGGGACATCTACAGCTATCGGTCACCATGCAACCGCAACGAATGGTGGTTTAGCTATTGGAAGCCAAGACAATGATACATCTAACGATAGAACGACCGCCTCTGCAACAGGTGCTGTAGCTATTGGTAAGAATGCTAAGGCTACTTCAGAAGATGCAGTAGCGATTGGTACAAATGCAGAGGCAACTAAACTGAAATCTGTTGCGTTAGGTAGCGGTTCTACAACGGCGACAGGAGCTACAAATCAAGGCTCTACTACGATTAATGGTATTACCTATAATTTTGCAGGTGCCACAGGCAATCCAAATATGCAAGTTTCTGTAGGTAGCGCTGGCGCAACACGACAAATTAAAAATGTCGCAGCAGGGGAAGTATCTGCTACAAGTACAGATGCTATTAATGGATCCCAATTATATGCTGTAGCAAGTGCTGTTAAACCGCTAAAATACGTATCTGTGAACTCTGCAGCAGCAGGTACTGGTAGTAATGTTGATAATGATGGCGCACAAGGGGGCAATTCTATTGCCATAGGCCCATCTAGTACAGTTACAAGACAAAATGGTATTGCTATCGGTAGTGGTGCTCAATCCTTAAGTGAAGAGAGTATTGTTATTGGTAGAAATGCACAAGCAGAAACTAAGACTGGTGCAGGTTTAACAACTACAAGTCGAGCAATTGTTATAGGATCAAATTCTCGTGTAGCAGCCAATGTAACACAAGGCGTTGCCATTGGTAGTGGTCTTTCTCCAGATGAAGGTGCTGTTGTTACAGGTGACCAATCAATCGCTATTGGTGGCAATGTAAAGGTTGATGGTCATGCTGCGATTGCCATTGGTGGCGATGATGCTAAAAATGCTTCAAATCAGCTAGTCTCTTATACGAATACTGATGATACTGAAGTTACTGGTACCTTAAGAAATGCAATTCTTGATCTAACAGGGTATGATTTGTCAAAATACAAAGGCACTACAGCAGGGCATGCTGGTGTAGCCTATGGTACGAGTGCTCTTGCTGGTAATGCAGGCGTTGCAATTGGTACTGCAGCTGACAGTATGACTCGTATGAATGATAAAGGCCAGGTTGTTAATGATAAACCTGTTACTAATGCTGTAGCTATTGGTACCGGCGCTCGTGCTAACTTTGATAACTCTGTTGCCATCGGTGGTGGTTCCAATACAGATCACTATGCGACAAAACAAGTAAATGCCGTTATTGATGGTGTTGAAGTTAAGTGGTCTGGTGGTGAAAATATCTCCCCTGGTGACGTTGTTTCCTTTGGTGCAAAAGGTTTCGAACGTCAGCTTAAAAATGTGGCGCCAGGTGAGGTTTCTCAAACAAGTACAGATGCAGTTAATGGTTCTCAAATCTACTCCTTAGCTCGTAAAGTTACCAACATTATGAACGGTGGTTCTGGTTCTGTGGTTAATATAAATGCTACAGGCGAGCCACTTTCAAAAGTTGTAACAGGAACTGGTGCTTCAAAGGTTGAAAAATACTATCGTACAGTAGATGTTAAAGATGATGGTACATTAGTAACTGGTGCTGTTGCACAGACTCCAACGTCATTAGCATTGGTGAATGTTGATCAAACTGATACGAATAAGCAAACACAAACTCCTCGAATATTAGGAAATGTGGCTAATGGTGTGAAGGATAATGATGCAGTTAATGTATCTCAATTAAATGCAGCAAAGGTAAAATACTTCTCTGTTAATTCTTCTGATGCAGGCAATATAAATAATGATGGCGCTACAGGTACAGATGCTATTGCCATTGGACCTAGTGCAGTATCTAATGCTGTTGGATCGGTGGCTCTTGGTAAAGATGCTAAAGCCAATGGTGACTTTACGGTTGCTCTTGGTGGGGGTAATTGGCAATTTAAGGGCGCTCAGGCTAATGGTGTTGGGACTACCGCCTTGGGCTCTAGTACAAAGACTAAAGTGGGTACAAATTATCAAACAGCAATTGGTTTTGGAGCTACAACGGAAGCTGAAAGCGCACTTGCCCTTGGGTATAATGCAGCTGCGTCAGCACAAAATGCTATAGCATTAGGTAGAAGTGCATCTACAGCTGGACAAGATGCAGTTGCTTTAGGAAGTTCGTCACAGGCTAAGGGCGATTCAGGCCTAGCAATAGGTAATGGGGCACAGGCTAATAGTAATAGTGTAATATCTTTGGGGTATCAAGCAAATAATGGTGCTTCAAATAATACTTATGGTGTTGCCATTGGCTGGGCTTCCGGAATGCAGTCCAATGGTCTTAATAATGTTGGTGTTGGTACAAATGCAGGGCGACAAGTAATTGGTAATAATAATACTAGCTTAGGCAATGGTGCTGGTAATATTGCTAATACTAAAATCTATACTAGTGAGTCTATTATGCTTGGTACTGGTGCCAAAGTTGTCGGCAGCAGTGCTACTAAATCGATTGATAATGTTATTGCTATTGGTAAAAATACTAGCGGTAGTGCCTCATCTGCTATCGCAGTGGGGATTAATGCAGGTTCCTCTGCTGAGAATGGTGTAGCAATTGGTCCTAATTCCAATACTTCTGCGTACAATGGTATTGCATTAGGTTCCTTCTCTGAAGCTAGTACTAAAGCTAGTGTATCAGGATACAATGTTAATACAAATCGCACAGATAAATATGCCGGATTAACTGATATTGCTTTAACAAGTAAACTTGGTGCAGTATCTGTAGGTAATAGTACGATGACACGTCAGATAACCGGTGTTGCAGCTGGCACTAATGACACAGATGCCGTTAACATTGCTCAATTAAAAAGCGTTAACTTAGCTTTTACAGGCAATACTGGCAGTGGAGATGTCAATCTTGCTAATAGCAAATTGTCCATTAATGGCGATAATACTTATATCAAGACAGCTGCAAATGGTAAGCAATTAACTATCTCTCCTAATGTACAAAACATAACTTTAAATAATGGTAGAGCCTCTGCTTCAACTGGATTAGCTGATGCGAGTAATGTAGCCCAAGCAATTAATAACGTTGTTTCTGGAGTTCAGTTGGATATCATTGCCAATAAAGGAACTAAAACGGGCTCAGTAAATCTTAGTAACCAAAAGCTTACTGTAACAGGTGGAAATGGTATTCGCACAGATATCTATTCGAATACGAGTGGACAAAATCTTGTAATAGGCCTTGAACCAGAGCTTGTTAAAGCGACTACTCAAGGCATTGCTTTATCTGGCGATTCCGGATCTACAGGTCTAAAATATCTAAAAGATGGAGATGCAGTTTTTAAAGTATATGGTGACGGTAATCTTGTAACTACAGCTGGTTCTGCCGCTGGAGTAAAAGTATCTGTTGATTCCACTAAAGTAAAAGATTTAGCTGTAGAAGCAGTAACTGTAAGTAAAGCTAATACTGTAGATAATCCTATCACTGTAACTTCAACGACAGGAACTAATTCTAAAGATTATGCAATTGGCATCGATACTACAAAACTTGCAGCTAAAACGAATTTAGCCTATACAGCCAATGGTGCTACAGCAAAAACTGTGTCTTTAGCTAAAGGTCTTAATTTTGTTAATGGTACTAATACTGTGGCAACAGTAGATTCTGATGGCAAGGTATCTTTTGATTTAAATCAAGCTACAAAAGATTCTATTAATAAATCTGCTACAGCAGTAGGCCGTACTATTACGCTTAACGCGGATAGTGGTACAGGTTCTAGTCAGTCTTTAAGCAATGGTAATGTGTCCTTTGCGGTGAGTGGTGCAACTGGTGATTATATCTCCACTACAATGGATGGTAGTGCCGTAAAAGTATCTACAAAGCGTGCAACTATCAATAGTGATGCCAATACTGGTGCTGCTTCCGTAACAGGTGCTGATGGTTTAGCTACTGCTAAGAATGTAGCTAGTGCTATTAACTCTGCTGTTAATGGTTTGTCTCAAAACCTAAACATCAGTGATGGCACAAATAATAGTTCTGTAGCTCTTAAAAATCAAAAACTAACAGTAACAGGTACAGGTGCAGCGAAAGCCACTGTTAATGGTCAAACGATTACTATTGACGTAGCAGAAGGTACATTAACACCTAATACAACGAATGGTACTGTAACGGGTACTACTGGTGTAGCTAAAGCAACAGAGGTTGCTGCTGCAATTAACAATACAAATACTGTATTAGGTAATAAGATTACAAAAAATACACAAGATATTGCTACGAATACGTCGAATATCACTGCAAACAAAAATCAAATTACTACTAATACAACAAATATTGCAACAAACACAGCCAATATCGCTCATACAATTGCTTTAGCTGATGATAACGGCGCATCTACGACTGCTAAGTCCTTAAAAGATGGTAATGTATCTTTTAATATCAAAGGGGATAACAAGTTTATCTCGACAGCTGCATCTGGCAATGATGTAACGTTAACTGTTGATGAACAAGCAATTAAGGATGCCGCTAAGTCTGCCTCTTCTTTCAAGGTGAAAGCGAATACGCATGCTGAAGAAGAGGTAAAAGGTGGCGATACTATTACCTTTAACAATGGTGATAACATTGCAATCAGCCAAACTGGTAAGACTTTCACAATCGGAACTGCTAAGAATATAACCGTTGATTCCGTAACTGCAGGTAATACTGTTATTAATACGTCTGGTTTAACAAATGGTACAACTGCCATTACAGGTACAGGCGTTACAACAGATAAAGTAACTGTAGGTGGTATCTCTATTGATAAAACTGCTGGTATCAATGCTGGTAGTAAGGTTATTTCTAATGTAGCCAGCGGTACGGTAAATAATAATGCTACCGATGATTCCAATGCAGCGAACATTGGTGATGTGAAACAAGCTGTTGCTAACTTGTCTCAAAACCTTAATATTACTGATGGTACAAATAATGGCACTGTGAACCTTAAAAACCAAAAACTTAACGTGGCTGGTGCTAATGGTGTAACAGCGACTGTAAATAACCAAACGATCACAGTTGGTTTGGACGCGAATACTGTTAATGCTACAACGAAGGGTATTGGCCTCACTGCTGATACTGGTTCTACAGGTAATAAATACCTTAAAGACGGTGATGTATCCTTTGCGGTAACTGGCGATGGCAATCTTGTGAGCACAACTGCTACAACAGCAGGTGTGAAAGTTGCTGTTGATGCGGCTAAGGTAAAAGATTTAGCGGTAGCTGCTGTAACAGTAAGTAAGGATACGCAAGCTGACAATCCTATTACGGTAACCCCAACAGCGGGTGCTAATTCTAAAGATTATGCAATTGGTATCGATACAACGAAACTCGCTGCTAAAACGGATTTAACATATCGTGCTAATAGTGCGGCAGATGCTAATGCGAAGAAGGTTTCTTTATCTAAAGGCCTTGATTTTGTAGACGGTGACTCCACAGTTGCTACTGTTGATAATGATGGCAAAGTATCCTTTGATCTTAATACAGTTACTAAGAATCAAATCAGTACAAATACCACAAATATTGCAACTAATACTACAGATATTGCTGCTAATAAGGGGAATATCACTAAAAATACAGCCTCTATTGCTACTAATACAGCAGCGTTAGCTAGAAATATCTCCCTTGGTGCAGATACAGGTACGGCATCTAGCCAATCCTTAAGCACTGCTGATGTGGCATTTAATGTGAAAGGCGCAACAGGGGACTTTATATCTACCAATATGAATGGTAATACGGTTGAGATTTCCACAACGCGTGCTACGATTAACAGCAATGCTACGACAGGTGAAGCATCTGTAACTGGCAATGATGGTTTGGCAACTGCTAAAAATGTAGCTGATGCTATCAACAAAGCAGCTGATGCAGCAAAAGCAGGTGCAGCTTGGAATATTACAACGAATTCCAGTACAACCGATAAAACGGCTGTTAAAGGCGGCGATACAGTAGATCTTGTTAATGGTGATAACATCGAAATTACACAAGATGGTACAGATAAAAAGAAAATTACTGTAGCTACTAAGAAGGATATCACCGTTGATTCTGTAACAGCTAATAATAAAGTAACTGTTGGTTCTGGTGCAAATAAAATTACCTTGGATGGCACTGATGGTTCTGTAACGGGTAAAGCTTTCACAGGGACTACTTTCACAGGCACATCATTCACAGGTACGTCCTTCACGGCAGGCAATACGGTTATCAATACAAATGGTTTAACGAATGGTACAACGGCCATTACAGGCACTGGTGTAACGACAGATAATGTGACCGTTGGTGGTATTTCCATCGATAAAACGACGGGCATCAATGCTGGTAATAAGGTGATTAGCAACGTGGCTAGCGGTGGCACTACATTGACGAATGCAGCGAATATCGGTGATGTTCAAAATGCAGTGGCTAATTTGTCTCAAAACCTAAATATTACTGACGGCACAAATAATGGCACTGTGGACCTTAAAAACCAAAAACTTAATGTGGCTGGTGCTAATGGCGTAACAGCGACTGTTAAGGATCAAACCATTACAGTTGGTCTAGATGCTAATACTGTTAATGCTACAACGAAGGGCATTGGCCTCACTGCTGATACTGGTTCCACAGGTAATAAATACCTTAAAGACGGGGACGTATCCTTTGCCGTGACCGGTGATGGCAGTCTTGTGAGCACATCTGCGACAGCAGCGGGTGTGAAAGTTGCTGTTAATTCCGCATCTATTACGGCTGGTGCAGATGGCACAATTACAGGTCCTACCACTGATGGTGTAGCAACTGCTAAAAACGTAGCAGATGCTATCAATGCGGCTAAAAAAGCTTCTAAAACTGAAATCACTGCAAACACTGGTGAAGCGACTAATGCTACAACAGGTAATGTGACATTAACATCTACTACAGCTGCAGATGGTCATACTATTTATGACGTAAAACTCAACGATAAGGTGACATTAGGTACTGGTGCTAATGCGGTAACAATCGATGGTACAACGGGTGCTATTACAGGTAAAACGGCTACTATTGGTGGAGTTACTGTAAATGGTACAGCTAATACTATTGGTGGCTTATCTAATACAACATGGAATGGCACAGCCGTATCTGGACGTGCTGCAACAGAAGACCAATTGAAAGCAGCAACTGGTGCTACGACATTGAAGTTCACCGGTGATGTAGCGGCTAATACTGGATCTGTAAATCTTAAAGATGATACATTCGGTATTAAAGGTGATGGCAAATACATCTCTACCGATGTAAATGGCAAAAATGTAAATCTTACAGTGTCTGAAGCAGAAGTTAAAAAATCTGCTGTAGCTGCTGTAACAGTAAGTACAGATACTACGGATGCTAATAATCCATTGACTGTAACCCCAACAACTAGTGCAGATGGTACAACTAAGGATTACAAAGTAACGATTGATGGTACTAAGATTGCGAATAAGACTAACTTGTCCTACAAAGCAAATGGTGGTACTGCAAAACAAGTTTCATTAGCCGATGGTTTGAACTTTAAGAATGGTACATTAACAACTGCATCTATTGATGATGCTGGCGTTGTAAAATACGATGTAAATACAGCTACTATTACTGCTGGTGCAGATGGCACAATTACAGGCCCAACTACAGATGGTGTAGCAACAGCTAAAAACGTAGCTGACGCTATCAATGCGGCTAAAAAGGCTTCTAAAACTGAAATCACTGCTAATACTGGTGAAGCAGCTAATGCAACAACAGGCAATGTAACGCTTACATCTACTACAGCAGCTGATGGTCATACTATTTATGATGTAAAACTCAACGATAAGGTGACACTTGGTTCTGGCGCTAATGCTGTAACTATCGATGGTACAACAGGTGCTATTACAGGTAAAACGGCTAATATCGGTGGTGTTACTGTAAATGGTACGGCTAATACTATTGGCGGCTTATCTAATACAACTTGGAATGGCACAGCTACTACTGGCCGAGCTGCAACAGAAGACCAATTGAAAGCTGTTGCAGATGCTGCGTCTAGCCAAACTTGGAATATTACGGCAGACAAAGGTGGTACAACTGGTAATCAAACAGGTACTAAGAAAAATGCTACTGTTGGTAAGGATGAAACTGTCGAATTGGTTGCAGGGGATAACCTTACAATTAATCAAGATGAACGTAAGTTTACTTATTCCTTGAATAAAGACCTTGCTAATTTGACTAGCGTATCTGTTGGTACTGGTACAACTGAAACCATTAAACTTGATGGTGCAACTGGTAAAATTACTGCTAAAAATGCAGCTATTGGTGGCGTGACTATCGATGGTGATAATAATCATGTTACTGGCTTATCTAATACAACTTGGAATGGTACAGCTACAACTGGCCGTGCAGCGACGGAAGATCAATTGAAAGCCGTAGCTGACACCGCTAAAACAACTACTGATGCTGTTAACTTGAAATTCTCTGGTAATACAAATACATCTCCTGGTGTTGTAAATCTTAAAGATGATACATTTGGTATCGTTGGTGATAGTAAATATGTATCTACTGATGCGAATGGCAAGAATTTGACTGTGAAAGTATCTGAAGCAGAGGTTAAAAAATCTGCTGTAGCTGCTGTAACAGTAAGCACAGATACAACAGATGCCAATAATCCATTGACTGTAACACCTACAACGAGTGCAGATGGTACAACTAAGGATTATAAGGTAACTATCGATGGTACTAAGATTGCGAATAAGACTAACTTGTCCTACAAAGCAAATGATGGTACAGCAAAACAAGTTTCCTTAGCAGATGGTTTGAATTTTAAGAATGGTACCCTTACAACAGCATCCATTGATGATGCAGGTGTTGTTAAATATGATGTAAATACAGCATCTATCACTGCTGGTGCAGATGGCACAATTACAGGTCCAACTACAGATGGTGTAGCAACAGCTCAAAACGTAGCTGATGCAATCAATGCAGCTAAAAAAGCGTCTAAAACTGAAATCACTGCTAACACTGGTGAAGCAGCTAATGCAACAACAGGTAATGTGACATTAACATCTACTACAGCTGCTGATGGTCATACTATTTATGATGTGAAACTCAACGATAAAGTAACGTTGGGCTCTGGTGCTAATGCGGTAACAATAGATGGTACAGCTGGTAAAGCTACGATTGGTACCTCTGTTATTGATGGTGTAAATAATACTTTCACTACTGGCGGTGTAAGTCCTGTAACATTAAATGGTGCTACAGGTACAATCACTGGGAAGACTGCTAATATTGGTGGTGTTACTGTAAATGGTACTGCTAATACTATTGGTGGCTTATCTAATACAACTTGGAATGGTACTGCTACTACTGGTCGTGCTGCAACAGAAGACCAATTGAAAGCAGTTGCAGATGCTGCAGGTAGCCAAACTTGGGAAATTACAGCCGATAAGAAAGCTGGCACTTCTGGTGCTCAAACGGGTACAAAAGAAAATACTAAGGTAGGTAAAGATGATAAGGTATCCTTAATTGCTGGTGAAAACTTAACTGTAGACCAAGCAGGTAAAAACTTTACATATTCTTTGAATACCGACCTTGTGAAGATGAACTCTGCAACCTTTGAAGCAACAGGTGGTAAAACAACTGTCATTAAAGGCGATAGCATCGTTCAAACTGATGGTAATAAGACTAATACTGCTACAGCATCTAGTAATACAGTAGCAAATGGTACTAAGTCCACAGAAACTACAGCAGATGGTCAAGTTATTAAAGACGGTGCTAAGTCCAATAAATCTACTGTAGATAACAATGTAATTGATGATGGTAATGGCAATGTAAATACATCCAATGCTACATCTAATACAATTACAGATGGTACAAATACAAGTACAATCACTGCTGGTAAGGCACAAATTGGTACTGTTGGTATCGATGGTGTAGTAAGCAAGATTAGTACTGGTGGTACAAATGCTGTAGTAGTTAATGGTGCAGATGGCACAATTAAAACTGGTCATGTAACAGTAACTGGTGGTACTACAAACGACATCACTGGTTTGTCTAATACAACTGTAACGGCAGCAGACTTTGCAACGAAAGGCCGTGCTGCAACAGAAGAGCAATTGAAAGCTGCCACTGGGGCTACTACATTGAAATTCACTGGTGATGTAGCAACCAATACTGGTTCCGTAAATCTTAAGGATGATACATTCGGTATTAAAGGTGATGGGAAATACATCTCTACTGACGTAAACGGTAAAAATGTAAATCTTACTATCTCTGAAGCAGAGGTTAAAAAATCTGCTGTAGCTGCTGTAACAGTAAGTACAGATACAACCGATGCTAATAATCCATTGACTGTAACACCGACAACTAGTGCGGATGGTACAACTAAGGATTACAAGGTAACTATCGATGGTACTAAGATTGCGAATAAGACGAACTTGTCCTACAAAGCAAATGATGGTACACCGAAACAAGTTTCATTAGCCGATGGCTTGAACTTTAAAAATGGTATGTTAACAACTGCATCTATCGATGATAATGGCGTTGTGAAATATGATGTAAATACAGCATCTATCACTGCTGGTGCAGATGGCACAATTACAGGCCCAACTACAGATGGTGTAGCAACAGCTCAAAACGTAGCTGATGCTATCAATGCAGCTAAGAAAGCAGCTAAAACTGAAATTACTGCTAATGCTGGTGAGGCTGCTAATTCTACTAAAGGTAATGTAACATTAACATCCACTATAGCTGCTGATGGTCATACTATTTATGATGTAAAACTCAACGATAAAGTGACACTTGGAACTGGTGCAAATGCAGTAACTATCGATGGTACAGCTGGTAAAGCTACAGTTGGTTCTTCTGTTATTGATGGTGTAAATAATACATTCACTACTGGTGGTGCAAGCCCTGTAACATTAAATGGTGCTACAGGTACAATCACAGGTAAGACTGCTAATATCGGCGGTGTTACTGTAGATGGTACTAATAACCATGTAATGGGTCTTGCAAACAAAGACTGGACGCCAGGTGTAACACAAGCTGTTTCTGGCCGTGCCGCAACAGAAGATCAATTACAAAAGGTTTCCGATGCAGTTGGCGCTGGTTGGAAGGTCAACACTGGTAAGGTTACTGGTTCTACTGGTGAATCTAATGGTGCTGCATCCACTAAGGTAGCAAGCGGTGAAGAAGTTCAGTTCCAAGCTGGTAATAACTTAATCGTTGATCAAAATGGTAAAACTGTAGCGTACTCTTTGAATAAGGCACTTAAAGATTTGGAATCTGCTACGTTCAATGGTACAGGTACTAACAAAACTGTTATTACTGGTGATTCCATTACACAAACTGCAGGTACTCAAACGAATACATCTACTGCAGGTGGCAATACTGTAGCTGATGGTACTAAGTCCACAGAAACTACTGCTGCTGGACAAGTCATCAAAGATGGTGCTAAGACTAATACATCTACTGTTGATGAAAATACAATCGTTGACGGTGCTAAATCTAATAAAACTACTGTAGATAGCAATGTAATTGATGCTGGCAATGGTAATGTAAATACATCCAATGCTACATCGAATACTATTACAGATGGTACTAATACAAGTACAATTACTGCAGGTAAGGCTACGATTGGTACTTCCATTGTGGATGGTGTAAATAATACATTCACTACGGGTGGTACTAATGCTGTTAAGTTAGATGGTGTAGCAGGCACAATTAAGACAGGCACAGTAACAGTAACTGGTGGTACAACAAACGATATCACTGGTTTGTCTAATACAACTGTAACTGCCGCAGACTTTGCAACAAAAGGCCGTGCAGCTACTGAAGAACAATTAAAAGCAGTAGGCGAACAAACATGGCAAATCACTGCAGATAAAGATGCTACTACTTCTGGTACCCAAACAGGTACTAAGAAAGATGCTAAGGTTGGTAAAGACGATAAAGTTCAATTGATTGCTGGCGAAAATATGACAGTCAACCAAAATGAACGAGACTTTACATTTACCCTTAACAAAGATCTTGTGAAAATGAATTCTGCCACATTCCTTGGTACAGGTACTAATAAAACTGTTATTACTGGTGATTCTATTGCGCAAACTGCTGGTACTCAAACAAATACATCTACGGCAGGTGGTAATACTGTAGCTGATGGTACTAAGTCCACAAAAACTACAGCAGATGGACAAGTCATCAAAGATGGTGCTAAGACAAATACATCTACTGTTGATGAAAACACATTAGTTGATGGTGCTAAATCCAATAAGACTACTGTAGATAGCAATGTAATTGATGATGGTACTAATACAAGTACAATCACTGCTGGTAAAGCGACTATTGGTTCTTCCATTATTGATGGTGTAAATAATACGTTTACTACTGGTGGTGCAAGTCCTGTAACATTAAATGGTACTACAGGTACAATCACAGGTAAGACTGCTAATATTGGTGGTGTTACTGTAGATGGTACAAATAACCATGTAATGGGCCTTGCTAATAAAGATTGGACACCAGGTGTAACACAAGCTGTTTCTGGCCGTGCCGCAACAGAAGATCAATTGCAAAAGGTATCTGACGCAGTTGGCGCTGGCTGGAAAGTAAACACTGGTAAGGTCACTGGATCTACTGGTGAATCTAATGGTGCTGCATCCACTAAGGTAGCAAGCGGTGAAGAAGTTCAGTTCCAAGCTGGTAATAACTTAATCGTTGATCAAAATGGTAAAACTGTAGCGTACTCTTTGAATAAGGCACTTAAAGATTTGGAATCTGCTACGTTCAATGGTACAGGTACTAACAAAACTGTTATTACTGGTGATTCCATTAAACAAACTGCGGGTACTCAAACGAATACATCTACTGCAGGTGGCAACACTGTAGCTGATGGTACTAAGTCCACAGAAACTACAGCTGCTGGTCAAGTGATTAAAGACGGTACTAAGACAAATACATCTACTGTTGATGAAAATACAATTGTAGATGGTACTAAGTCTAATAAATCTACTGTGGATGGTAATACGATTACAGATGGTACAAATACTACAGTAACAACATCTAGCTCTGTAACTGTCAAAGATAATGCTGGTAACAGCACTGTTATTACGAAAGACAACATTACAACTGGTGTAGGTGGTAATAAAATCATTCTTGATGGTACCGCTGGTAAGGCTACGATTGGTTCTTCTATTGTGGATGGTGTAAATAACACATTCACTACAGGTGGCGCTAATGCTGTTAAGTTAGATGGTGCAGCCGGTACAATTAAAACTGGTACTGTAACAGTAACTGGTGGTACAACCAACGACATCACTGGTTTGTCCAATACAACTGTAACTAGTGCGGATTTTGCAACAAAAGGCCGTGCGGCTACAGAAGAACAATTAAAAGCTGTAGGCGAACAAACATGGCAAATCACGGCAGATAAAGATGCTACTACTTCTGGTGCTCAAACAGGTACTAAGAAGGATGCTAAGGTTGGTAAAGATGATAAAGTTCAATTGATTGCTGGCGAAAACATGACAGTAAACCAAAATGAACGAGACTTTACATTCACCCTTAACAAAGATCTTGTGAAGATGAATTCTGCAACCTTTGAAGCAACAGGCGGTAAAACAACTGTTATCAAAGGCGATAGCATCGTTCAAACTGATGGCACAAAAGTGAATACATCTACAGCAGGTGGTAATACTGTAGTTGATGGTACTAAATCTACAGCTACTACAGCTGATGGTACAACTGTAACTTCTGCTAACGGAAATACTAAGTACGCAGCAGATGGTGTACGTATCAATACTACTGGTAAGAACCCTGTATCTTTAACGGATGTGGGCTTAGATAATGGTAATAATGTAATTAAAAATGTTGCTAGTGGTCATGTGAATAATGATGCTACAGACAACACAAATGCAGCTAATATTGCAGATGTGAAAAAAGCAACAACTACAGTTACTGCTAATGCTGGTGAGGCTGCTAATGCTACTAAAGGTAATGTAACACTTACATCTACTACCGCTGCTGATGGACATACTATCTATGATGTAAAACTCAACGATAAAGTGACACTTGGCACTGGTGCAAATGCAGTAACTATCGATGGGACAGCTGGTAAAGCTACAGTTGGTTCCTCTGTTATTGATGGTGTAAATAACACATTCACAACTGGTGGCGCTAATGCTGTTAAGTTAGATGGTGCAGCCGGTACAATTAAGACTGGTACAGTAACAGTAACTGGTGGCACTACAAACGATATCACTGGTTTGTCTAACACAACTGTAACTAGTGCAGATTTTGCAACAAAAGGCCGTGCGGCTACAGAAGAACAATTAAAAGCTGTAGGCGAACAAACATGGCAAATCACGGCAGATAAAGATGCTACTACTTCTGGTGCTCAAACAGGTACTAAGAAGGATGCTAAGGTTGGTAAAGATGATAAAGTTCAATTGATTGCTGGCGAAAACATGACAGTAAACCAAAATGAACGAGACTTTACATTCACCCTTAACAAAGATCTTGTGAAGATGAACTCTGCCACATTCCTTGGTACAGGCAGTAATACAACAGTCATTACTGGCAACAGTATTACACAAACTGCAGGTACGCAAACGAATACATCTACTGCAGGTGGTAATACTGTAGCAGATGGTACTAAGTCCACAGAAACTACAGCTGCTGGTCAAGTGATTAAAGATGGTGCTAAATCTAATAAATCCACTGTAGATAGTAATGTTATCGATGATGGTACTGGTAATGTAAATACATCCAATGCAACATCTAACACTGTTACAGATGGTACAAATACCACAGCAACAACATCTAGCTCTGTAACTGTCAAAGATAATGCTGGTAACAGCACTGTTATTACGAAAGACAACATTACAACTGGTGTAGGTGGTAATAAAATCATTCTTGATGGTACCGCTGGTAAGGCTACGATTGGTTCTTCTATTGTGGATGGTGTAAATAACACATTCACTACAGGTGGCACTAATGCTGTTAAGTTAGATGGTGCAGCCGGCACAATTAAGACTGGTACAGTAACAGTAACTGGTGGTACTACAAACGACATCACTGGCTTGTCTAACACAACTGTAAATTCTGCAGACTTTGCAACGAAAGGCCGTGCGGCTACAGAAGAACAATTAAAAGCTGTAGGCGAACAAACATGGCAAATCACGGCAGATAAAGATGCTACTACTTCTGGTGCTCAAACAGGTACTAAGAAGGATGCTAAGGTTGGTAAAGATGATAAAGTTCAATTGATTGCTGGCGAAAACATGACAGTAAACCAAAATGAACGAGACTTTACATTCACCCTTAACAAAGATCTTGTGAAGATGAACTCTGCCACATTCCTTGGTACAGGCAGTAATACAACAGTCATTACTGGCAACAGTATTACACAAACTGCGGGTACTCAAACGAATACATCTACTGCAGGTGGCAACACTGTAGCAGATGGTACTAAGTCCACAGAAACTACAGCAGCTGGTCAAGTGATTAAAGATGGTGCTAAGTCTAATAAATCTACTGTAGATAACAATGTAATTGATAATGGTAATGGCAATGTAAATACATCCAATGCTACATCAAATACGATTACAGATGGTACAAATACTACAGCAACAACATCTAGTTCTGTAACGGTCAAAGATAATGCTGGTAACAGTACAGTTATTACAAAAGACAACATTACAACAGGTGTTGGTGGTAACAAAATCACTCTTGATGGTACAGCCGGCACAATCAAGACTGGTACTGTAACAGTAACTGGTGGTACTACAAACGATATTACTGGTTTGTCTAACACAACTGTAACTAGTGCAGACTTTGCAACGAAAGGCCGTGCGGCTACAGAAGAACAATTAAAAGCTGTAGGCGAACAAACATGGCAAATCACGGCAGATAAAGATGCTACTACTTCTGGTGCTCAAACAGGTACTAAGAAGGATGCTAAGGTTGGTAAAGATGATAAAGTTCAATTGATTGCTGGCGAAAACATGACAGTAAACCAAAATGAACGAGACTTTACATTCACCCTTAACAAAGATCTTGTGAAGATGAACTCTGCCACATTCCTTGGTACAGGCAGTAATACAACAGTCATTACTGGCAACAGTATTACACAAACTGCAGGTACGCAAACGAATACATCTACTGCAGGTGGTAATACTGTAGCAGATGGTACTAAGTCCACAGAAACTACAGCTGCTGGTCAAGTGATTAAAGATGGTGCTAAATCTAATAAATCCACTGTAGATAGTAATGTTATCGATGATGGTACTGGCAATGTAAATACATCCAATGCAACATCTAACACTGTTACAGATGGTACAAATACTACAGCAACAACATCTAGCTCTGTAACTGTCAAAGATAACGCTGGTAACAGCACAGTTATTACAAAAGATAATGTTACAACTGGTGTAGGTGCTAACAAAGTTACCCTTGATGGTACAGCAGGTAAGGCTACGATTGGTTCTTCCATTGTGGATGGTGTAAACAACACATTCACAACTGGTGGCGCTAATGCTGTTAAGTTAGATGGTGTAGCCGGCACAATTAAGACTGGTACAGTAACAGTAACTGGTGGTACTACAAACGATATCACTGGCTTGTCTAACACAACTGTAACTAGTGCAGACTTTGCAACAAAAGGCCGTGCGGCTACAGAAGAACAATTAAAAGCTGTAGGCGAACAAACATGGCAAATCACGGCAGATAAAGATGCTACTACTTCTGGTGCTCAAACAGGTACTAAGAAGGATGCTAAGGTTGGTAAAGATGATAAAGTTCAATTGATTGCTGGCGAAAACATGACAGTAAACCAAAATGAACGAGACTTTACATTCACTCTTAACAAAGATCTTGTGAAGATGAACTCTGCTACATTCCTTGGTACAGGCAGTAATACAACAGTCATTACTGGTAACAGTATTACACAAACTGCGGGTACTCAAACGAATACATCTACAGCAGCTGGTAACACGATAGCAAATGGTACTAAATCCACAGAAACCACAGCAGATGGTCAAGTCATTAAAGATGGTGCTAAGTCTAACAAGTCCACTGTAGATAGTAATGTTATCGATGATGGTAATGGTAATGTAAATACATCCAATGCAACATCGAATACCATTACTGATGGTACTAATACAAGTACAATCACTGCTGGTAAAGCCAACATTGGAAACATTGCTGTTGATGGTGTGAACAATAAGATTACTATGGGGAATGGTGCAACTCCTGTTACACTAGATGGCGCTAATGGTCATTTGGATGGTTTAACTAATACAACATGGGTTCCAGGTGTAACAAAAGCTACTACTGGCCGTGCTGCTACAGAAAATCAATTGCAACAAGTATCTGATGCAGTAGGTGCTGGTTGGAAGGTGAATACTGGTACCGTTGCTGGTTCTAGCGGTGTATCTAATGGTGCTGCTTCAACTAAGGTATCCAGTGGTGAAGAAGTAAAACTTCAAGCCGGAGATAACCTTGTTATCGACCAAAATGGCAAAACAGTATCTTATTCCTTGAATAAAGACCTTACTAAGATGAATTCTGCAACCTTTGAAGCAACAGGTGGTAAAACAACTGTTATCAAAGGTGATAGCATTGTTCAAACAGATGGTGGTAAAACAAATACATCTAATGCAGCGGGTAACACTGTTGTAGATGGCAATAAATCAACTGCTACAACTGCAGCAGGTACTACTATCACTGATGGTGCTAAGACGAACACATCTACAGCTGATAAAAATGTAATTGATGATGGCGCAGGTAATACTAATGTATCCAATGCAACTAGTAATACATTGAAAAATGCAGCTGGTGATGAAACTAAGTCTGATGCTAAGGGAGTAACTGTTAAAGATGCTGCTGGCAACAATGCAACTTTCACTAAAGATGGCATAACGATTACAAAAACTGGTAAAGATACTGTTTCCTTAACTAGCAATGGCCTCGATAATGGCAAGAATAAGATTGTGAATGTTGCGGCTGGTGTGGCGAATACAGATGCAGTTAATGTTGGTCAGTTGAAAGAGTATGCTGCTAAGTCCACTACTGAATTGACTGCTAATGGTGGTCAAGCTGCAGGTAGTACGACGGGCAATATTGTATTAACTAAGACAACTGCTGCCGATGGTCATACAATTTATGACAATAAGTTGAATGATAAGATTACATTAGGGACAGATCCAACTAAGGCGGTTACAGTAGATGGTACTACTGGCACGGTAACAGGCTTAACTAATAAAACTTGGACACCAGGCTCTATCGTTTCTGGCCGTGCGGCTACAGAGGATCAATTGAAAGATGCCGTAGCTGATTCTGGTTGGAAGGCTGCTGTTGATAAAGAGGGATCTGGTCAAAGCACTGTTGTAGGTACAAGCCCTGAAAAAATTAAGGTTGAAGAAACTGTTACTTTCAAAGCAGGCAATAACATGATGGTTACTCAAATAGGTAAATCTATCAGTTATGCGGTAAATTCTGAGCTTACAGACATGAAGTCTGCTACATTTAAGGATGCGGCTGGCAATACAACGGTAACAAATGGCAATGGTATTACCATTACGCCTGGTAGTGCGAACCCTACAAATCCACATGCAGGTCCTGTATCCTTAACGAAGGATGGCCTCAATAATGGTAATAACCAAGTTAAAGGGGTTGCACCAGGTACAGATCCAACAGATGCAGTGAATGTATCTCAATTAAATACGTCCAATGCAAATACTAGCCAAGCTATCAATCAAATAGCAGGTGAAGTACAACATGTTGGTGCTCATGCGGCGGCAATGGCAGCATTGAAACCTATTCAATACGATCCATTGGAACCAACACAAGTCATGGCCGGTGTAGGCAACTATCGCGGTGAAACTGCGGCAGCCCTTGGCCTTGCGCATTACACAAATGAAAACACTATGTTCAACGTAGGCGTTTCCGTTGGTGGTAACCATAATATGGTTAATGCTGGTGTAACTCATAAATTTGGTTACAGCCCAGAAAAGAAAAATATTCCAGATCGTTACAAAGCAGGCCCTATTAGCTCTGTATATGTAATGCAAGATGAAGTATCTAGCCTTAAAAAAGAAAATGCGGAACAAAAATATGTTATCGCGGACCAAGCAGCTCGTCTTACTACGTTAGAAGCTGAGAACGAACAACAACGTCGTGAATTGGCAGAAACGAAGAAGGGCTTAGATGATTTGAAAGCAGCGGTAGATAAATTGTTAGCATCCAAAGGCTAAGTAATATATGATTGATAATAAAAATCAACTTGTAAAGATATAATAATCTTGGAATAAAATAAAGAACCCTCTTAACTACGATACTTATACCCTGATGGGTATAAAGCGTATGCAAGGGGGTTCTTTGCGTTTTTGATATAAGTTATTATTTAAAATGTATGACATATGAATGACTTCTCATATGTTATATGATATAATACGGTAATATTATGGGAAGTTTAATGTAATCTCTTGAGGTTTATTATGGGGAGTCATTATGTTAACATCATTACAACGCTGGTTCTCAGTAGATACTATATTACCGATGAAGGATCGACTGGGGCCGGTAGATACTACAAAAAACTTATATAATAAATACTTAAAAATTGCTTGGCCTGCGACCTTGCAAGGACTCATGATGCAGTTGATGACTGCCATTGATTTGGCTATGGTAGGCTCCTTGGGTGCCTCCGCACTGGCTTCTGTAGGTATCATGGGACAACCAGAAATGGTTATGCTCGTCATTTGCCGGGCCTTATCGATTGCAGTCACCGCAATTATTGCGCGCCGTCATGGTGAAGGTGATGTAGATGGCATGAATGCAGTGCTCAAGCAATCCATACTACTGAACTTTTTAATTTATATTCCATTGCTCGCTATGTGCTTATTTAATTTAGAGCATATTTTGCGATTTACCGGCGCAGAGGATGGGTATATTGAAACGGCTGTTTGGTATGGTCGGTTCATTGTCATGAGCCTTGTGTTCCAGTCCTTTAGCCAAATTGTAGGAGGTGCCCTCATCGGGTATGGCAATACAAAGGTTATTTTTAAATCCAATGTGGTGGGGAATATCTTAAATACGATTATGAATTTCTTCTTAATCTATGGTATTGCCTTTTTCCCAGAATTTGGTGTCATGGGGGCCGGTATTTCGACGTTCATCAGTAGTGCCGTTATCGCAGCATTGCTATTGCGGGCTATTTCGCAACATACCAAGACTGGTCTAACCTTATTGCATCCGTCAAAATGGCGCTTTGAGCGTTCCGTACTTCATACGATATTCCACGTAGGAGGTAGCTCTTTAGGGGAGCAGTTCTTTGAACGTTTTGGTATGTATACATATACCATGATTGTGGCATCCCTTGGTGCCGTACCGTTGGCTGCACATTATGTGTGTATGAACTTGATGGATATATTCTATTACTTCGCCATGGGCCTTGGCTTTGCCGGTGCTTCTCATACGGGACAAAACTTAGGACATAAACGGCCGGATTTAGCGAAGGCTTTTGGTCGTATCGGTGCTCGCATGGGGTTATTTGTGGGGTTCGTTAGTGGTCTCATTTTTATTAGTGCCGGTCATTTGCTGGTGCAAGCCTATACACGTGAAAGCGAGGTTGTCACATTAGCTACGGCATTGATGGGCATTATGGCTATCGCTGCCTTTCCTCAAGCACTACAACAGGTCTTTGCAGGTGTATTGAAAGGCGCAGGCGATACCTTCTATATCATGAAATATTCATTAATCAGCGTTGCTGTTATTCGCCCAATCATTACCTATGTACTATGTATTACATTAGGTCTAGGCCTATATGGGGCATGGATTTCTCTATGCTTAGATCAATCGTTACGGCTTGTTTGTGCCTACATACGTTTTATAGGTGGTTCATGGCAGCATAAGGTGGTATAGGTACATTGAAACTTTTAAAATAGTTTATGAAAGTTTTATGAAAAACTTCTTGCCTAGTAATTAAGAATGGTATACAATACAGATGTGGAATAAATGACACGTTGGGGAACGTGTTGTTTGTAAAAATCATCAATTTCACGTATATATGTAAGGGATATATATATGAATATAAAGAGGCATCGGCCAGTAATGGTCGATGCCTCTTTTATATGCGTGTGCACATGACTAAGCCCCCAGATAAACAGGGGGCTTGTAGTATGTTTATGAGATTAATTATAGATTATTACATTCTAGCCATGCGCCCATAGCTTTTTTGCCTGCTGCTGGTAGGGACTCGGAGAATACTCGTGCATCTTTGCGGATTCTAGGAATATCAATGCCCGCATTACATAACTCTGCACAGTGGCCCACAAGCCAGCTTTCAATAACTGTCGGGTCTGCCTCTAGGTGAAATTGCAACCCTAAAATATGATTGCCAATCGAAAAGGCTTGGTTAGGACAAAGGTCTGTTTCAGCAAGGCGAACGGCGCCTTCTGGAATATCAAATTCATCGCCATGCCAGTGGAGAACAGGCGTATCTCCTAAGAGGGCTAGAGGTGTATGTTGCCCTTCGGCAGTAAAACGCAATGGACCAAAGCCGATTTCCTTCTTACCATGGCTCATAGGTCCTACGTGACCTCCCATGATGCGGGAAATAAGTTGCGCCCCAAGACAGATGCCGAGTAATGGTTTTTTACTATCGAGGCGATCCTTAATAAACTTGATTTCATCGGTCAAAAAAGGATAGATTTCTTCGTCGTATGCGCCAATAGGGGCCCCACAAACGATGACAAGATCTGCCTTAGTTGCATCGTACTGATTAAAGTCAGCAAGGGGGGCCTCAATATATTCTAAGGTAAAGCCGTGTTCTATTAATAAAGGTTCTAAAATACCGGCGTTTTCAAAGTGGATATGACGTACTACATAGGCTGTTTTACTCATGGTTCCTCCTTATAACTACGTACAACTATTCTATTGCTAGTATATCATATTCTATATTGGCTTGTCCGAACGCCGTGTACAAGATGTTGCACAATACTTGGTAAATAATGGTGTAGATGCTAACCGTTTGATCGGTATCGCTAATGGTGATGCAAAACCTGTTGCTACTAATGCAACTGCAAACGGCAAAGCTGAAAATCGTCGTGTAGACGTTTTCATTCACCGCTAATTTGAGTTCTCTCAATTTAATCTAAGCCCATACAAGTCCATCTTTTCGTCTCTCTATATATATTTTGAGTGCGATAAGATGGACTTTTGTGTTATACTAAATCTATTAGAAATACTACTGTACATATGTAATCTGATCGTTGTCATATAGCTTTCATTTACATTGTGTACAATACTTACCATGTGTTTAGTAAAAGTGAGTTATTAGTATGGAAAAATTTAAATATTATAAGGAGCTTATCGGCGCGATTATCCTTGCAGGACTCATGATATTGGTGGCCTTGCGCATTAGCGATATAGCATCGGGCATCGATGCATTGATAACGGCCTTTGTACCGCTTATCGTAGGTGCCTGTATGGCCTTTGTCCTCGATATTCTCGTCGTCCGCTATGAACGTTGGTTATGGCCGCATATCAAATCGGGGTGGCGGTATAAGATTCGTCGTCCATTGAGCATTATCCTATCCTTTGTGACGATTAGTCTCATTGTGTACTTTATTGCCCGTATGGCTGTGCCGCAGTTAGTGCATTCCATTACACTTATCGTGTCCGCAGCACCGCAGCTATATCTAGACTTTCAACAATGGATTTATCATTTAAGTAATACCGTTCCATTGGCCTCGAACCCTACGGTATTAAATACCTTGAATGGTGAAAGTGTAGTTAACTATACGCGTGAATGGGGGACCAAGGGTGGCACCTATGTGGTGAATACGATGGGCACTATCTTATCGTGGACCGTAAATATTGCATTAGGTCTTATCTTTGCCATTTACATGCTACTCGATAAGGAACGCCTCATGTCGCAAGGTAAGCGTATTTTGAAAGCCTATGCATCTGATACGTGGGTGAATCGTGTAACCTATGTGGCTAAGGTTGCTGTTCAAACATTTAGTAGTTTCTTTGTAGGACAGTTTATCGATGCCTTGATTTTAGGTATCATGGTGGGCGTTACATTATGGATTTGTAATATCTCCTATGCTACGACCATTGCCTGTGTTATTGGTCTCACCGGTTTAATTCCATTAGTGGGTATATATGTAGGCGGCTTGATGGGGGCAGTTATATTGCTTACCATTAGCCCTATGGATGCGTTGATTTACGTCATCATTCTAGAAGTTTTACATCAAATTGAAAGCAATGTGATCTACCCAAAAATCGTAGGTAATTCTGTAGGGTTACCTGGGTTATGGGTCTTTGCCGCTGTTATCATAGGCGGTAGTTTGATGGGTGTTACAGGCATGATTATAGGCGTGCCATTAGTAGCCACCTGCTATAAATTACTGATGACCGACGTTGAAGAACGTTTAGCCTCTAATGAAGGCTTATAGCATTTATTAGCTGTAATATAAATAAAAATACAAGTTTGTAGAATCCGATTACTATTGGGAGGATTATAATGAATAAAAAATTACTATCTTTGGTTATGACTAGCGTGTTGGCCGTTGGTGTTTTTTCAGTAGCCACACCGTATGAAGCGCAAGCGCGTAAGACTAAACCAGAAACAAGCACAGATATTACGATTAAACGTGCACCTGGTCAATCTGTGGTTATGACAATGAGCGAAATTGGTACGATTTTCCAAAATCGTTTCCCTAATGCAGCGTTACACTCTGTAGAATTGAATTCCAATGATTTGGCCTATGCTTACAAAGTAACTGGATATAGTAAATATCACGAATATAAAATGAAGATTGATATCATCACTGGTAATCAATCCGATATGAGCGAAGGTGGCAAACCAAAACGCGTTATTGGTGAAATCTTCAACAAAGATAAAGTTATCGAACCATCTCAAGCAGAAGCAGCTGCTAAAGCGCAATTAGGTGCAGATGCTGTTATGAAGGGCTGGAAGGTTGAAGCTCACAATGGTAAAGTTAATTACTATGTGACGATGCATCAAAATGGTAAGAAAACAGTAGTAACTGTTGATGGTAATACAGGTGCTTATATTGAACAAAGTAAAGCAACAAAATTACCTCCAGAACCAGATCAAGGTTTTGACAAACGCCGTACGAACCTCGTATGGGGCCATGACATCGTTATGGATAAAAAATAATATAAAAAATAGGGAGTCAATATCTAATGATGTTGACTCCCTATTTCATTTGTTAGGTACAATCGATTACCAACGGTTTTCGTAGTACGCTTGTGTCCACATAATAACCTCGATAAGAGATGGATGTGGGCTCATTGTTTCACCTACGGTGATTACGGATCTAGGATCCATGTTGCGCATAATACCTTTTTTACGCAATCGTTTTGTGCGCTCAGATGCGATTTCTTCATTGATGGCTGTCAATGGGGTTACACCGCTGTTCATAAGGTTAACGTATGGTTGGAATAGGATAGAGGCTTGTGGTCCGATTACGTGAATACCAAGGATATGGTTTGTATCTTTGTCGACCACGATTTTTACAAAGCCGTCGTTTACATCACCAGGATCAATGCCCATAGCATAGCCTTTGGCAGTAGAGGAATAGAAGTTTTTGCCTACACCTACATTGTAACCAGCCTTAATCGCTTCTGCTTCGGTAAGACCTACGCTACCAATTTCAGGATAGGAGAAGGTAACCTTTGGCAACACGTCATAGCGAGCCCAACGGAAATCTGCTTCGTTTTTGGCAAAGTATAGATTATGTGCAATAATATCCGCTTCGTAGTTTGCGCGGTGACGGAATGCCGGTTCGCCGTTTACATCGCCTAACGCATAGATGCCGTCTACAGATGTTTCAAGAAACTCGTTTGTTTTGATCCAGCCCTTTGGCCATGTTTCAATACCGGTATTTTCAAGGTGCAACTCTTCGGTAGCAGGGCGGATGCCAGCGGCTACGAGAATTTCTTCCACCTTAGTTTCAGTAATTTCCCCTGTGGTACGATCCTTTGTGACAACAACCTTTAAGCCATCTTCTTGGCGGATTTCTACAGTATCTTGATTGAGAATCACGTTGATGCCACGTTCTCTATAGTTGTTGAGAAGGTGTTCAGACATATCCGCATCTTCCTTTGGTACTAAGCGTACATTATGCTGAATAATTGTTATGTCGGTACCGGCTGAGTCAAATACATGAGCAAACTCAACACCGATAGGACCAGCGCCTAAGACTGCAAGAGATTTGTATGGTTGTTTTGGGAATTTATCGCCAAAGAGGCTTTCACTAGAAAGATAACCGGCCTCTTGTAAACCAGGTACATTTGGCACATTGCTGTAGCCACCGGTACCAAGAACGATAGTAGGGGCTGTAATTTCTACGATGCCAGAGCCGTCGTTGAGGTGGATATTCATCACCTTATCGGACACAAAGCTAGCTGCGCCGCGGTACACGTCTACATTGTCATAGGCGTTGTAGTAATCGTAGATGCCTGCGGACTCGTCGATTTTGTGCCATGTACGTTTGGAAACGATATCCCAATCCATCGTCGCCTCGCTAACATTAACGCCGATTTTGCCGAACTCTTTTACCTCTTGTACCGCATTCGCAGCTGTTACCATAACCTTTGTAGGAATACAACCGCGAGTTAGGCATGTGCCACCGAATTTACCTTTTTCTATGATAGCTACTTTTTTACCTGTTTTTATAGCAGCGTCAGCAACGATGGTTGCACCACCTGTACCCACTACAATAATATCGTATTGTTTCATGTTGATTCCTTTCTATTGCTATCTATTAATAGTTATTATCATCAAATCTATTATACCTATTATATTGAAAATAATCAATATAGAAAATATACTGTTTTTGTTATTAGTGAAAGTTGGCGCAAGGGGAAACTTTCACAAAAAGAAAAGACGACCTCATGGATCGTCTTGTTCTATATGATGGTTTAATCCCAGTTTTCGTGATAGCCACGTTTTGCATAATCTGCAGTAGCAGTGAAGAGAATATCTGTACTGGAGTTAAGTGCTGTTTCGGTGGAGTCTTGTAATACCCCGATGATGAAACCAACACCTACTACTTGCATAGCCACATCGTTGGAGATACCGAATAGGGAACATGCCAACGGAATGAGAAGCAAGGAACCGCCTGCTACACCAGAAGCGCCACAAGCGCCGATAGTAGCGATAACAGATAAAAGAATAGCTGTAGGTACATCCACGATGATGCCCAATGTATGAGCAGCAGCCAATGTCATAACTGTAATTGTAATTGCCGCACCGCCCATGTTGATAGTCGCACCCAATGGGATGGATACAGAATACATATCAGGGTTTAGTTTCAAACGTTTAGCCAAGTCAAGGTTTACAGGAATGTTGGCTGCAGAGCTGCGTGTGAAGAATGCGTAGATAGCAGATTCACGCAAACATTTGAACACCAATGGATATGGGTTACGGCGCAAATAAATAAAGGATAAAAGTGGGTTGACTACCAAGGCTACGAAAATCATGGAGCCTAAGAGTAATACGAGAAGTTGGAAGTAGCTGATAAGTGCTTCGATACCATTTGTTGCAATGGAATCAGCCACAAGGCCCATGATACCAAGAGGAGCGAAACGGATAATCCAACCTACTACAGTAGTAATCGCTTGAGCGATGGATTCCATTACTTCTTTTGTATTCATAGGTGCATGACGTAAAGCACCACCGATGATAAGAGCCCAGCCTAAAATGCCGATGTAGTTGGCGGACATTAATGCTTTTACAGGGTTATCAACGATATTCTTGAGTAAAGTTTTCATGACTTCCGCAATGCCTTGTGGAGGCGCTGCATCAGCGGCACTAGCTGCTAGATGTAATGTAGTTGGGAAGAACCAGCTCACGAGTACGGCAAGTGCAGCAGAAAGGAATGTACCTAATAGATAGAGCGTAATTACGGAGCCCATACCTGTTTTTTGTCCGGAGCGATGTTTACTAATCGCCGCGATGACTAAGAAGAAGACAAGAATTGGTGCAATACCTTTGAGGGCACCAACAAATAATACCCCTAATAGCGATAATTCGTTTGCAATATCAGGGACATAGAGAGCCGTCAAAATACCGATAATCATACCAATGATGATTTGTTGGATGAGGCTGACTCTATTAATGGATTTCATAAATCGATTCATAATAGACTCCAATACTTAATTAGACTACATAAAACAATGAATTCTGTCGTTTATCGAAGAGAAATAATAAATCCTCATAGAAAAGACATATGTCATTATATAACGAACATTGTTATAATTCAATAGATAAATACTAATTATATGATGCATTTTTTTCTATGTGAACATTTTGTAATTCTTTGTATATATAGTATATATATTAGAATTCGTCTAAGTTCTAGAATGTCATCGTTGGTTATGGTATACTGTCAACATGTGATATTCTTGATTATGAAAGTGGGTACCATGAATACTAAAGAATTTAACACGTATGAAGACAAAGAACAATTTGTGCAAGGTGTATTTTCTAATATTGCCAAACATTATGATTTGATGAATACATTGCTCAGCTTTGGGCAAGACTATTTCTGGCGTAAGTTCGCCGTTAAAGAAATGAATATTGGACCTTATCAACATGTGCTGGACGTAGCTTGTGGTACTTGTGTGTTTACGAAAGAAGCATTGCGCCAAGAGCCGACTTTGACAGTAGAAGCATTAGACTTTAATGCAGAAATGTTAGAGCAAGGTCGTGAGCGTATGGATCAAGCGGATCTTTTAGACCAAGTGAACTTGGTCCAAGGTGATGCTATGGCATTGCCTTATGCGGACAATACATTTGATGCGGCTATGAGTGGCTTTGCAATGCGTAATGTACCTGATATTAAACAAGTGCTATCCGAAATGCAACGCGTTGTAAAACCAGGCGGCAAGGTGGTAGTCTTGGAATTGGCTAAGCCAAGTGCATTTGGGTTTAAGCAATTATATAATTTCTACTTCTCCTATATATTACCTATTATAGGCAAATTAAGTAAGGATAATTCTTCCTATGCCTGGTTGCCTGAATCCTTGCGTCGCTATCCTCATCAAAGCGAGATTTTAGAAATCTGGAAATCTCTAGGTTATGAAAATGCTACCTATACTGAATTAACTGGTGGCATTGTGGCGGTTCACGAAGGTGTTGTGCCAGAATCCACTACAAAATAATACAAAAATAAAGACCGTATAACATAGTTAGTATCGTATGTTATACGGTCTTTTGTTATGTTTGTTGTTTGAAAGTGATTGATTATAGGCCATAGTCGATTATGTTGCTAAAACGTAATGGACATAGCATGTAACTAACAATCTATAAACAATAGTTGTTATTGTAGATAGTATACAATATCTGCATCTTGAGATACGATTAACGATCCTTTTTCAACAGGTGTAGAAGTGCTAAGATTTGCAGCAAGCACTTTGGCACTGCGATAATAGCCTTGGTCGAATGTACTTGTTTCTGTATTGCTAATGTTTACAGTTTTTACAGGACCTAAGGTGCGTCCTAGAGCAGCAGCAATTACCTCAGCCTTGTGTTGACCGTTTTGGATGGCTTCTGTAGTTAAAGAATCGGATAGCTGTTGAGATGTGTCGTTTTGGAATGAAAGGCTGTTTATGTCATTTGCACCAGCATTGACAGCTGCGTCTACGACCTTACCTACACTATTCAAGTTATTGATTTTAACCGTTACAAGGTTGGATACTCTATATCCTGTATTAACGCGTTTACCTTCTTGGTAATCATTAGTAGGACTAACTGAAATATTAGACGTGTAAACATCTTTTTTTGCAACATTTAAATTTGAAAGTCTGCTAATAAGGTCGCTCATGATGCGATCATTATTTGACTTAGCGGCATTGATATTTGTGTTTTCACTTGTAATGCCTAGTGTGAGTATTGCATAGGTAGGCGCCACAGAGCGGGAAGCCTGACCTGTAACATGGATCTCAGATGTATCAAAAGATCCTTGTGGTGCTGCAAAGCTTGCTGTAGCCACAGAAGCACAAATAGCAGCCAAAGCAACTGTTTTGGTGAATAAGCGTTTTGAGAATTTCATATATCTCTCCTTATATAGTATTAAAAGAACGGGGGAAATACCCCTTAAAATACGACATGTATATCTTTATAAGTATGGTATTCATGTATATCATCGTAAGTTAAGTATATTGTACAAAATAGATTGCGTAAAATCAATATATTTTATTGAAAAATGAGTCAAAAGTGAAATTTTGTAAAAATGAGAATTAGGGGTTGCGTAGGTATGTGGTTTGTACTATAATAACCATACAGTCGTTGAGGCGACTGTTTCTTAATGAGGAAA
>OGST01000193.1_pt1 | contig 54095 bp, 48 predicted proteins | sample 1574021 | NCBI WGS metagenome assembly OGST01 (sample SAMN03295847, study PRJEB24534) | human gut metagenome | isolation source: fecal sample 7 from infant 6 | host: Homo sapiens | place: USA: Pittsburgh, PA | collected 2014-07 | reverse complement strand
AGTAAAGAATCTATGATATTGATGGAAGGAGAAGTAATGAAGAAATTTTTAAAAGTTATAGGGATAATAATTTTAGTAGTAGTTTTAGCAGGTGGAGTTTTTATATATTCTATAAGGGATAGAATATCCTTATATACAAGTGTATTAAAGAAATACAGTGAGTTTGCAGAAAATGGTCAAAACTTAACAGAAGATTTGTCATTAAAGTCAATAGATTCTATTGATTATGATGATATTATATATAAAAATACTAATGGAACTTCGTTAACCCTTGATATTTATGGACCTAAAAAGAGTGTTAAGGGTGGCTCACCAGTAATATTGTACGTACATGGTGGAAGTTGGGTATATGGAAATAATGAAATACCAGAAGCTATATCTCCACTTTTAGATGCATTTAGGGAAGAAGGCTTTACAATAATAAGTACTAGCTATGAGCTTATGAATGGAGAAGAGAACTTCAGTAAACAAATTAGTGATGTGAAGGATACAATAAGATGGATACATAAGAATAAAGATGATTTTGGATTTAATGCAGATAGAATAGGTGTTATAGGAGCATCATCTGGAGCACATTTAGCATTAATGGCTGCCTATAGTGCTGAAGATCAGTTTATTGATTCACAGGAATTAAAAGATTATCCATCAAATATAAAGTACTTAATAGATTTTTTTGGACCAACAGATTTAACAACCTTAGATACTAGTAATGTTCAATGGGATTTAGAGCAAATAATAAATTCAGTAGGAGAACAAAGGGAAGAAATCTTAAAACTTTATAGTCCAGTAAATTATATAGATAAAAATGAGCCAAATACCTTAATAGTTCATAGCAAACAAGATAATACAGTGCCTTATGAAAATGCAGAAATATTATATGATGAACTTAAAGAAAAAGGAAATAAAACAGAACTTATAACTTTAGAAGGAGCTAGTCATGATTTTTCACAAATAAACATAGATGAAATTGTATCAGTAGGTATAAAAATGCTAGAGTTTATTGCAAAGAATATGTAGAGACATTATAAATGAATATTAAATAATTTTTAGCAAACTCTATTTATATAATAGTAAAACTAATTATATAAAGGAGAATAATTTATGAAAGTAATTGTAATAGGATGCACTCATGCTGGTACTTCAGCAGTTGTAAATTTAAAAGAAGTATATCCAGATTCAGAAGTTGTAGTATATGAAAAAAACGATAATATTTCATTTTTATCATGTGGAATAGCTTTAAGTGTTGGAGGAGTAGTTACAGAGCCAGAAAAGCTTTTTTACAATTCTCCTGAAAACTTATCTTGTAGTGGGATAATAGCAAAAATGAAGCATGAAGTGCTAGATATAGATTTTGATAATAAAAAAATTAAAGTTAAGAATTTAGTAAACTCAGAAGAATTTGAAGATGATTATGATAAGCTTATTTTAACTTTAGGTTCTTGGCCAATAGTTCCAAAATTAGAAGGCTTAGACCTTGAAAATATATTGCTATGTAAAAATTATAATCATGCTAAGATAATTGATGAAAAGAAAGACTCAGCAAATAATGTAGTTATAATTGGAGCTGGGTATATTGGAGTAGAATTAGCTGAATCATTTGAAATGCTAGGGAAAAAAGTAACATTAATTGATGCAGAAGATAGAATCATGTCCAAGTATTTAGATAAAGAATTTTCTGATATTGCAGAAAAAGAATTTACTAATAGAGGAATTAAACTAGTTTTAGGTGAAAAAGTAGTAAAGTTTAATGGCAATGATGGAAAGGTGAAAAAAGTAATTACTGATAAAGGTGAATATGAAGGTGATTTAGTAGTACTTTGTATAGGATTTGCTCCAAGTACAAAGTTAGTAAAAGGTAAATTAGAAACTCTGAAAAATGGAGCCATAATAATAGATGATTATATGAGAACTAGTAAAGAAGATGTATTTGCAGCTGGAGATTGCTGTATGGTAAGATATAACCCAGCAAAAGATAGTAGATATATACCTCTTGCAACTAATGCAGTTAGAATGGGAATGTTAATTGCTAGGAATATAAAAGAGCCAACATTAAGATATATGGGAACGCAAGGAACATCTGGCATAAAGATTTATGATGAATGTATAGCATCTACAGGACTAACAGAAGAAGTTGCGAAACTTACTACTAATTTTGAAGTAGAGAGCGTAATATTAAAGGAAAAGAACAGGCCAGAATTTATGCCTACTTTCGAAGACGTTATGATAAAATTAGTTTATGAAAAAGATACAAAGAGAGTTGTTGGAGGACAAATTGCTTCTAAGGTAGATATGACTGAATTTATGAATACTCTTTCTGTGGTAATTCAAAATGAAATGTCTATTGAAGAACTTGCAATGACAGATTTTTTCTTTCAACCACACTTTAATAAACCTTGGAGTATCTTAAATTCTGTAGCGTTAAAAGCATTAAAATAGTGTGAAAAGTAATAAAGAGTGATAAATATAAATTATTAAAAATTTTACATTATCAAAATGATAAAAATATAAAATTAACCTCGAAAACCTTATAAAATGCTGGATTTAACCAAAGTGATAAAGGATTATCAAAATGATAATCCTTTATTTTTTTTATAAAATAAGAGGTGAAAAATGGCTTGAAATCATAAAAATACTAATAAATCATATTAATAATTAGTAAAAAAGTTGGCATGAGTTTTGCTATAAATATAAATGATGATTTTAATAATAATATTAAATAATTAAATATATTCAAACTATAAGGGGGAAAAGAATATGGATTTTACAAATATTAAATCACAAGCAGAGGGATATAAAGTTCAAATGACTAAATTTTTAAGAGATTTAGTTGCTATTCCTGGAGAAAGTTGTGAAGAAAAAGGTGTTGTTAACCGTATAGCTGAAGAAATGAGAGCATTAGGTTTTAATAAAGTTGAAATAGACCCACAAGGTAATGTTCTAGGATATATGGGAACAGGAGAAACATTAATAGGATTTGATGCACATATTGATACTGTTGGTATAGGAAATAGAGCTAACTGGAACTTTGACCCATATGAAGGATATGAAACTGATACTGAAATAGGTGGACGTGGTACTTCTGATCAATTAGGAGGAATAGTTTCAGCTGTTTATGGCGCAAAAATAATGAAAGACTTAGATCTTTTAAGTGAAAAATATACAGCATTAGTTGTTGGTTCAGTTCAAGAAGAAGACTGTGATGGACTTTGCTGGGAATATATAATTAAAGAAGATAATATAAGACCAGAATTTGTAGTTTCCACAGAGCCAACAGATGGTGGTATCTATAGAGGACAAAGAGGTCGTATGGAAATTCGTGTTGATGTTCAAGGAGTTTCATGCCATGGCTCAGCTCCAGAAAGAGGAGATAATGCAATTTACAAAATGGCTGAAATATTAATGAATGTTCGTGACCTTAATGAAAATAATGCAGCTGATGATAAAGAAATTAAAGGCTTAGTAAAAATGCTAGATGAAAAATATAACTCAGAATGGAAAGAAGCTAACTTCTTAGGAAGAGGTACAGTTACAACTTCTCAAATATTCTATACTTCTCCAAGTCGTTGCGCTGTTGCTGATTCATGCTCAATTTCTTTAGATCGTCGTATGACAGCAGGTGAAACTTGGGAAAGTTGTTTAGAAGAAATTCGTAATCTTCCAGCTGTTAAAAAATACAATGCAACAGTAAGTATGTATAACTATGATAGACCAAGCTATACAGGCTTAGTATATCCAATTGAATGTTACTTCCCAACTTGGGTAATTCCAGAAGATCATATTGTAACAAAAGCAATGGAAGAGTCATATGAAGGTCTTTATGGAACAACAAGAAGTGGAGCTGTAGTAACTGATGAAATGAGAAAAGCTCGTCCACTTACAGATAAATGGACATTCTCAACAAATGGTGTTTCTATAATGGGACGTAATGGAATTCCTGTAATAGGATTTGGACCTGGTGCAGAAGCAGAAGCACATGCTCCAAATGAAAAGACTTGGAAAGAAGATTTAGTTAAATGTGCTGCTGTATATGCTGCATTACCAACAATTTATTGTACTAACAAAGAAAAATAATAAAATAATTTAATTTTAAATTTGTATAAATAAAAATTAAGATAATGAAGGGTAGGAATTTAAAAATGGCTTTAATGGACAAATATATTAATGAACTTAATCAATTAGATTTCTCAAAAATGCATAATGATGACTTTATGGAGACTTGGAAAAAAAGCGACGATGAATTAAAAGCTGTATTTACAGTTGCAGAAGCTTTAAGAGATTTAAGAAAAAATAATATTTCTACAAAAATATTTGATAGTGGACTTGGAATTTCTTTATTTAGAGATAACTCAACAAGAACAAGATTTAGCTTTGCATCAGCTTGTAACCTTTTAGGATTAGAAGTTCAAGATTTAGATGAAGGAAAATCACAAGTAGCACATGGTGAAACTGTTAGAGAAACAGCCAATATGGTTTCATTTATGGCTGATGTTATAGGTATCAGAGATGATATGTATATCGGAAAAGGAAATACTTACATGAGAGAAGTATCAAAGGCTGTAAGAGAAGGATATGAAGAAGGAACTTTAGAACAAATTCCAACTTTAGTTGATTTACAATGCGATATTGACCATCCAACACAAGCTATGGCTGATGCCCTTCATTTAATTAATGAATTTGGTGGAATAGAAAACTTAAAGGGTAAAAAAGTAGCTATGACTTGGGCTTATTCTCCATCTTATGGAAAACCATTATCAGTTCCTCAAGGAATAATTGGATTATTAACAAGATTCGGTATGGATGTTGTTTTAGCTCACCCAGAAGGATATGAAGTAATGCCAGAAGTTGAAGAAATTGCTAAAGAAAATGCTAAACTTTCAGGTGGATCATTTACAAAGACTAATTCAATGGAAGAAGCATTTAAAGAAGCTGATATCGTATATCCAAAGAGCTGGGCTCCATTTGTTGCTATGGAAAAGAGAACAGATTTATATGGAAATGGAGATTTCGATGGAATAAAGGAATTAGAAAAAGAATTATTAGCACAAAATGCTGAACATAAAGATTGGCAATGTACTGAAGAATTAATGAAGACAACTAAAGATGGAAAAGCATTATATTTACATTGCTTACCAGCAGATATTACAGGTGTTAGCTGTGAAACTGGGGAAGTTGATGCTTCAGTATTTGATAGATATAGAAAACCTCTTTACAAAGAAGCTAGCTATAAGCCATATGTAATTGCAGCTATGATTTTCTTAAGCAAAGTTAAGGATCCACAAGAAGTTTTAGCTAAATTAGAAGAAGCTAAGAAGGATCGTCAAGTTAAATAAGCTTAACACTATATAAAATATATGGGCTTTTATCCAGGGAAAATATAAGGATAAAAGCCCTAAACATTCAAATTAATCATATATTCTAAGAATTTGAGGGAGAGAATTATGAAAAAGAAAATTGTAATAGCATTGGGTGGAAATGCGTTAGGAAATAATTTAGAAGAACAAATGGGTGCAGTTAAATCAACTGCAAAGGCTATAGTAGATTTAATTGAAGAAGAACATGATGTTGTAATATCTCATGGAAATGGGCCGCAAGTAGGTATGATAAATCTTGCTATGGATGCACTAACTAAAGCAGATCATAAATACTCATCAATCCCAATGTCTGTATGTGTTGCAATGAGCCAAGGATATGTGGGATATGATTTACAAAATGCACTTAGAGAAGAACTATTAAGCAGAAATATAAATAAATCTGTTGCTACAATTATTACTCAAGTAGAAGTAGATAAAAATGATAAAGCATTTGAAAATCCAACAAAGCCAATAGGAAGCTTTATGACAAAGGAAGAAGCTGATGTTTTAATTTCAAAGGGAATTAATGTTGTTGAAGATGCTGGTAGAGGATATAGAAGGGTTGTAGCTTCTCCAAAACCAAAGAGTATTGTAGAAATTGAAACTATTAAAAGCTTAGTAGATTCAGGAAGTGTTGTAATTGCTTGTGGTGGTGGTGGTATTCCAGTAATTAAAGAAGGAAACCATTTAAGAGGAGCAAGTGCTGTTATAGATAAGGATTTTGCAAGTGCTACATTAGCTAAAGATTTAGATGCTGATTTTTTAATTATATTAACAGCAGTAGAAAAGGCTGCCATAAATTATGGTAAGGAAAATGAAGAGTGGCTAGATAAAGTTACAGTAGAAGAAATGAAGAAATATGTTGAAGAAGGACACTTTGCTCCAGGATCAATGAAGCCAAAGGTAGAGGCAGGTATAGAGTTTGCAGAATCTAAAGAAGGAAGACATGCACTTATTACATTGTTAGAAAAAGCTAAAGATGGAATTCAAGGAAAGACTGGAACAAGAATAATTAGATAGTAGGGGGCTTAATAATGGGAGAAAAGATACTATGGAAAGAAAATACAATGCCAAAAAGCAAAATAGATGGTGATTTGGATTTTTTAAATATGGATGAAATAAATAAAGCTAGAAACTTTCATAAGAGTTTTCCAGAATATAGTGTTACACCATTAGTTAATTTAGAAAATTTAAGTGAAAGACTAGGATTAGGCGGAGTTTATTTAAAAGATGAATCATATAGATTTGGATTAAATGCTTTTAAAGTTCTAGGTGGATCTTATTCAATGGGAAAATACTTGGCACAAAGATTAAATATGGATATATCAGAATTACCATATGAAAAATTGACTTCGGATGAAGTTAGAGAAAAGCTTGGAGATATAACTTTTGTAACTGCAACAGATGGAAATCATGGTAGAGGTGTTGCATGGACAGCTAATAGATTAAAACAAAAATCAGTAGTTTATATGCCAAAGGGCTCTTCATTAATAAGGCTAGAAAATATCAGAAAAGAAGGAGCAGATGCTTCAATTACAGATATGAATTATGATGATGCTGTAAGACTTGCAGCTAAATATGCTGAAGAGCATAATGGAGTAGTAGTTCAAGATACAGCTTGGGACGGATATGAAGAAATCCCAGCATGGATAATGCAAGGATATGGAACTATGGGACTTGAAGCATTAGAGCAATTAAGAAATGATTATAAAGTAGAAAGACCAACTCATATTTTCTTACAAGCAGGGGTTGGATCACTAGCTGGTGGAATACAAGGATTCTTTGCTTCAGTATTTGGTGAAGATTGCCCAACTACTGTTGTAGTTGAAGCTAAAGAAGCTGCATGTTATTATGAATCAGCTATAGCAAATGATGGAAAACCAAGAGCTGTTGGTGGAGATATGCCAACAATAATGGCTGGACTTGCATGTGGTGAAGTTAATATAACAGGCTTTGAAGTTTTAAAGAATCATTCAAAAGTTTTCGTTTCAGCTCCAAATTATGTTGCTGCAAATGGTATGAGGGTTCTTGGAAATCCACTTAATGGAGATAATAAAGTTGTTTCTGGAGAATCAGGAGCAGTTACTTTAGGATTAGTTTATGAATTGATGACAAATCCAGAGTATAAGGATTTAAAAGAATCAATTGGTTTAGATGAAAATTCAAGAGTTCTTTTATTTAGCACAGAAGGAGATACCGATCCAGATAAGTATAGAGAAATTGTTTGGGAAGGAAGCTATAATAGATAATTGACAATGGATAGTGCATAATTGATAATTAAGCAGCTTTTTAGGAATTTTAGGTATAGAAATTTAGATAGTATAAATATGTAAAAAGGGGCTGTATCAAAATAAATTTTGATATTAGCCGATAAAAAGGGAAGTTCTGATTAGATTCGAACTTCCCTTTTTGCGTATATATAAATAACAGAAAAAATTTCTATTTAAGTTCAAAAACGTCTTTAAGCAAGCAAAATCAATGGATTAAAAGGGACTCACGTTTCGTGAGGCCCTTTGTAAAAATAAGAGATTAACTTTTTAAAAGCAATAAAGCTTACTTAAAATTGAATAAAGTTTATATTAAATAAATTTCTGAGACTGCGCCTTTTTTATTTAAAATTATTTAAATAAAAAAATAATAACAAAAAGAGAAAAAATACTTGAAATTGCTTCCAGTAGTATATATACTGTATATATAGATATAAACAGTATATATACTGTTGTTTATAAGGAGGGACTTTAATGACTACTTTGATGGAAATAGAAAACTTAGGAAAGAAAATAGGAAGCTTACATTTAAGAGGGATTAATTTGAAAATAGAGCCTGGCTATATAGTTGGATTAGTAGGGGTAAATGGCTCAGGTAAAACAACTCTTATTAATACTATATTAAATTTATATAAGAAAGATAGTGGAAGTATAAAAATTAATGGCATTTCTATGGATGTTAATGAAAAAGATGCAAAAGATCAAATTGGCTTTGTTCTTGATGAAAATATGTTTGAGGATAGCATGAGTGTAATAAGTAATGGAAGAATTTATGGAAGTCTTTATAGTAAGTTTGATGAAAATTTATTCCGTAAATTTTGTCAGCGTTTTGAAGTACCTCTTAAGAAGAAATTAGGTAAGTTATCTGCAGGTTTAAAGGTTAGATTCCAGTTAGCCTTTGCTTTATCTCATGATGCAAAACTATTTATAATGGATGAACCAGCAGCAGGATTAAACCCTTTATTTAGAAAAGAGCTTATAAATTGTATGCAGGAAATTGTAGAAGATGGAACTAGAAGCGTGTTATTTTCTACTCATATTACAGAAGATCTTGATCAAGTTGGAGATTATATAGCATTACTTCATAATGGAAAAATATTTTTCTATTTAAGTAAAGAAGAGCTTCAGGAGAAATATCTAATCATTAAAGGTACTAAAGAACAAATTGAAAATCTTAAATTCTCTAATATTATTTATAGAGAATATGGAGAATATCATAATTGTGCTTTTATTGAAAAGGTAGAAGGAGAAGATTATTTAGATATGGAAGTTAAAGTTCCAATAATAGAAGAGGTCATGTATTATTTAGACAAAGGAGGGTACTCTAAATGCTAAAAATTATTATAAATGATTTATTAGTAAACTTAAAAAAGACATGGGTAAATGTTGGACTTAACATTATTTTATTTATTTTCTTAACTACTTATATATTAACTATTATAATTGTTCCACAAATACCTATGGATATGCCGAGAACAAATGATACTATAATTAAATTACTTTTAGAGGAGCATATATTAAAATCGATTATTCCTGCTATTTACGGAGTAGCATTTATTACTATGTTCGATATAACCAAAAAAATCCCGTTAAGGCTTAGTAAAGCAATGTTTGTATGTGCAGCAGGTGAAAAGGAAAAAATGAAATATATGTATTTACAGTTAGCTATAAAAATTATTTTGGGATTTATGTTTATTTTTATAGCAAGTTATAGTTATATAGGAAGAATCTTTCTTAACAGAGGTATAATATTAAGTTTAGTAGAGCTTATTTTATGGTTCTTTATTATATTAGATATTAATTTAAAAATAGGTATAGGTGAACAAGGATTAAAAAAGAAAGACAAAGAAGGATATATAATATATTCTAAAGAGGAAGAAATGGTTAATTATTATTGGATTTGTTTATTAATGCTGGAGGCTATAGTTTTTTATTCATTGTCTATTCTTAATGTGCAATTGAATTTTTTAGGTGTAATAGGTTGGAGTGTAGCTCTTATAGTAAATGCGTACATTGCTTATCGTTGTATAAATCCAATTCTAAAGAAATCTCTTTCATATGAAGATGTTTATAGACAAATACCAGATACGAAAGAAGGTTAAGAATGAATATTATTTTAGATACAGAGAGTAATATTTCAATTTATGAGCAAATAGTTAAATCTATAAAAAATTCAATTATACAAGAAGAGATAATGCCAGGAGATTTGTTACCATCTATTAGATCTCTTGCTAGAGATCTTCAAATAAGTGTAATCACCACAAAACGTGCATATGAAGAACTAGAAAAGGAAGGATTAATTTATTCAGTTCAAGGTAAGGGCTTTTACGTAAAGGAGCCAAATCGTCAAAAGCTTAGAGAGGAACAGCTTAAGGATTTTGAAAATAATTTTGAAAGTTTAATTAGTGAGGGTAAAAAATTAGAACTTACACTTGAAGATATGCAAGATATTTTAAAGACTTTATATGAAGGGAGATAGCCTTTATGACAAATAGTATACAATGTGAAAATATAGTAAAAAAATATAAAGAGTTTTCACTTAAATCAGTTTCTTTAACAATTAAACCAGGATATCTTACAGGACTTATTGGAGTAAATGGAGCTGGGAAAACTACACTTATTAATATTATATCTGGATTAGATACTGACTTTGAAGGAAAAGTAAATATAAATGGAATTGATATAAAAAAGAACACTTCTGAAGCAAAACAAGAAATTGGTCTAATTTCTGAAAAACTTTCATTTTTTATGGATAAGACAGCATATGAAAATGGAGTACTCCTTGGAGAATATTTTAATAATTGGAGTATGGAAGATTATTATATATGGCTAGATAAAATGAATATTCCTAAGGGGCAACCCTTATATCAGTTTTCTAAAGGTATGAAAATGAAATTTCAAGTAAGCTTTGCTATGGCGCATAGTCCAAAGTTTCTTCTCTTAGATGAACCTACTGCTGGATTTGATCCTGTTTTTAGAAAAGATTTTTTAAATATGCTACAAGATATATTAAATCAAGATATAGGTATTCTTATGTCAACTCATATAACTAGCGATCTTGATAAGATTGCAGATTATATTATTTTACTTGATAATGGTGAAATTAAAATAAATGATACTAAAGAAGCCCTTGAAGATAATTTTAAAAGAAAGCAATTAGAAGATTCCTTAAATAAAAAATTTCACATAAGTGATTTACTTTAAAAATAAGGAGGTATAATAAAATGAACTATTTGGAAAATGAAAAAGAAAGAATAAAGTATCATTATCAAAAATTATTGATTGGCGTATTATTATTTTTCTACTTTGTAGTTATTCAATCAGATGTTTCTTCTCATAAAGTTATATGGGGAAAGGGATTAGATCCTAAACCTATTTCTTTTATAAATCCTATATTAGTTTTTGGAGTAATTATATTGACACTTTATCTTAACAATCATTTATTCTGGATAAAGGAACAAGGAAAACGAGTTTTTATATTAAGAAAATATGATACTATACCATTAAGTAAAAAGGAAATGTATAGTTCGAAATTTAAAATAATAATTAATAATTTACTAACTTTCTTATTAGGAGATATCATAATTTATATAGGTACTATGATGTTTAATTCTTATTTAGAAATTGATATTTTGATGAACATTGTGGAAATATTGCAAGTTCTCTTAGTATCAGTAATTTTAATAGGATTTCTTTTAATAATAAATCTTATCCAAGATAATAAAACTAAAAGAGAAGTTTAAGTAAAATAAGTATGAATTAATAAAGATATAATTTTATTAATTAAAAATAAAAAATATTAGAATGTTATTTCCTATGAATTATGATAGAAAAAAATTTTTATCTATCATAATTCATAGGAAATTTTTTAAATTAAGTTTTATTAAATATGGCTATAATCATATATATAATAGTTTTACTAAGTTCATATTTAGTTCATAAAACTAAAATATTATATAAGTTATAGTAAGTATTCTAAGTTTATCTTAATTATATTCATAACTTATAATATTTAAGTAAAGTCATTATTTTAGCAACTTATATAAAATTTAAATAATATATATGCTTTCAATTTTGATATTTTACTTAGATAAGCCTATTAACCTTTAATCATATAACAATATAGGGATGAAGATAATTAATTGAAACATATATTTAAATTATCGTAGTAAAATTTATTGCAGGAGGGAAAGTATGTTATCGCTAAAGAATATAAAAAAATCATATGTAACAGGCGAATTTAAACAAGTTGCTTTAGGTGGGGTAAGCTTAAACTTTAGACAAAATGAATTTGTTGCAATACTTGGACCAAGTGGTTCAGGAAAAACTACTTGTCTAAATATAATTGGAGGATTAGATAAGTACGATAGTGGAGATTTAATTATCAATGGAAAATCTACTAGAGAATTCAAAGATTCAGATTGGGATGCGTATCGTAATAATAGCATAGGATTTATTTTTCAAAGCTATAATTTAATAAGTCATTTAAGTATTCTAGACAATGTAGAAATGGGAATGACATTAAGTGGAGTTTCATCAGCTGAAAAACATAAGAAAGCTATGGAATCATTAGAAAGAGTTGGCCTTAAAGACCATGTTCATAAAAGACCAAATCAACTTTCAGGTGGACAAATGCAAAGAGTTGCTATTGCAAGAGCTCTTGCAAATGATCCAGATATAATATTGGCAGATGAACCAACAGGAGCTCTTGATACTAAGACTAGCATTCAAATAATGGATCTTATAAAGGATATAGCAAAAGATAAATTAGTTATAATGGTAACTCATAATCCAGAATTAGCTAAGGAATATGCAGATAGAATAGTTGAATTTAGAGATGGTAATGTTATATCAGATACTAATCCATTAGAATCTGAAAAAAATAATACTTCATATAGTCTTAAAAAGACAAGTATGAGTTTTTTAACAGCATTAAAGTTATCAGGAATGAATATAAGAACTAAAAAATGGAGAACTTTATTAACAGCATTTGCATCAAGTATTGGTATTATAGGAATAGCATTAATTCTATCACTTTCAAATGGATTTGATAAGCAAATAGATATTTTTGAATCAGATACGTTATCAGGATTTCCAATTATGATAACTCAAAAGGCTGCTGAAGTTGATATAAATAGTATGATGGAACAGAGTAAAGAAATGAGAAAAGAGATGTCTGGAGAGGATGAAACAGACGGAAAATATCCAGATACAGATGTTATTTATCCATATAATACTAAAGAAAATACATTTATGCACAATAATAAGCTAACAGAAGAATATGTAGATTATGTTGAAAAAATAGATAGCAATTTACTTTCAGGGGTATCATATACTCGCTTAGTAAACATGAATCTTTTAAAGAGTGATGGTAAGGTTGCAACTCCAGTAAGTGTTTCAGATTTAAATTTATCATCTTATCCAATTAAGCTAGATAATAGTACAGAAGGATATTTAGAGACATCATATGATTTACTTTCAGGTGAATATCCAAAAGAAATGACAGATTTAGTTTTAGTTGTAGATGAATATAATAAAATAGATACAACAATTTTAGATGCACTTGGAATTGATAGTAATAAAGAAGAAATTAACTTTAATAATATTATTAATCATGAATTAAGAGCTATATTAAATAATGATTACTATACTAAGGTTGGAAATTACTTTACACTAGCAGGAAATCCTAGTGATATGAGTGAAATATATGATAATGAAAGAGCAATTCCACTTAAGATTACAGGAATCTTAAGATTAAAAAAAGATGTAACAATTCCTGTTTTATCTTCAGGACTTGCTTATTCAGATGAATTAAGTAAGCACTTTATAGAAGATGCTAAAAATTCAGAAGTAGCAAAGGCACAAGAAGCTGCTGATTATAATGTATTTACAGGAGAAAGATTTGATAAAGTAAGTGATAGACCAGATAGCAATAATCAAAATACTAAGGAGAATATACTTTCTTCAATAGGGGCAGTTGGTACTCCATATATGATTACTTTATATCCGAAAGATTTTACAACAAAAGAAGCTGTAACTGACTATTTAGATGATTGGAATGAAGGAAAAGAAAAAGAAGATGTAGTAATATATAATGATATGGCAAGTACATTTGTAAGTTTATCAGGTGGAATAATGGATGCTATAACAATGGTTTTAATAGCATTTGCAGCAATATCTTTAGTAGTTTCATTAATAATGGTTGGAATTATAACTTATATTTCAGTTCTTGAAAGAACAAAAGAAATAGGAGTTTTAAGAGCATTAGGAGCTAGAAAGAAAGATATAACTCGTGTATTTAATGCAGAAACATTTATTGTTGGAAGCTGTTCTGGTATTTTAGGAATAATAATTGCATGGCTTTTAACATTCCCAACAAATAATATATTATATAAAGTAACTGACTTAAAGGGTGTGGCAGTTTTAGATCCAGTTCATGCTATTATATTAATAGTTATAAGCGTATGTTTAACTATGTTAGGTGGATCTATACCAGCTAAAATGGCATCTAAAAAGGATCCAGTTGAAGCATTAAGAACAGAATAAATTCAAAAGTTATAGGCAAATATCTATTAAGGTATTTGCCTATGTTTTTAACTGTACTATAATATTTAGTTAAGAGATAATTTTTTAGTTAAGAGGTAAATTTTGAGGAGAATATAATGATAAATATATTAATTGTTGAAGATGACAAAAGCTTAAGAAGATTAATGGAAGTATTTTTGAAGCAAAATGGATATGAAGTATATTTAGCAGAAGATGGAGAAAAAGCTATTGAAATATTTGAAGATAAGCATATTGATTTAGTAATATGTGATATTATGATGCCAAAAGTAAGTGGATATGAATTAGCAAAAGATTTACGTACTTCCAATTATGAGCTACCAATTTTAATGGTTACAGCAAAAGAAACTATAGAAGATAAGAGAAAAGGATTTTTAGTTGGTGCAGATGATTATATGGTAAAACCAATTGATTTAGATGAAATGCTTCTTAGAATAAATGCACTTTTAAGGAGATCTAGAATATCCAATGAACATAAGTTAATAATTGGAGATGCAGTTTTAAATTATGATACATTAACAATAACAAAAGGAGAACAGGTAATAGAATTAGCTAAAAAAGAATTTTACTTACTATTTAAACTACTTAGCTATCCAAAACAAATATTCACTAGAAATCAGCTTATGGAGGAGATTTGGGGTGTGGATATTGAAAGTGATGAAAGAACTGTAGATGTTCATATTAAACGAATTAGAGAAAAGCTAAGTGATTTTAATGAATTTAAAATTGTTACTGTGAGAGGGCTTGGGTATAAGGCGGAAAGAAATATATGAAAAAGATATATAATTACTTTAGACACACTTTGCAAGGAAAAATAATAGTATACTTTTTTACAACAGTTCTTTTAAGTAATATAGTTACATTTTTTATTGTATCTCCAATAGTAAATAGAAAAACTTCAGGTAGTGAACAATATTTAATTCCTATACTTAAAGAATTTCATGGATTAAAGTTTGTAATTTTGGGCATAAGTTTTATAATTTCTTTAACATTATTATGTTTTATTTCTACATTAGCTGTTAAACAAATAAAAAAATTAACTAAGGCAACAAATGAAGTTGCAGAAGGAAATTTTGATGTTAAATTAGAAACAAAGGAAAAAGATGAAATAGCTCAATTGATTTTTCATTTTAATGATATGACAAAGAAATTAAAAAATACAGCCTATATTCAAAAGGATTTTGTAAATAATATATCTCATGAATTAAAGACTCCAATTGCATCAATTCAAGGTTTTGCTAAGGTTCTTAAAAATAAAAATTTAACAGAAGAAGAAAGAGAAGAGTATTTAAATATTATAATTGAAGAATCAAAAAGACTTGAAAACTTATCGAGTAATATATTAAAAATATCTAAACTAGAAAATCAAGATGTATTAGAAAATCAAAGCAAGTTTGCCTTAGACGAAAATATAAGAAGAGCTATACTTTTATTACAAAATAAATGGATAGAAAAGAATATTAAATTTAATTTAGATTTACCAACTACTTATTACTATGGTAATGAAGAATTGTTTTTACAGGTTTGGACTAACATTATAGAAAATGCAGTTAAGTTTTCACGTGAAAATGGAGAAATTAATATTGGAATAGAAAAAAGTTTTGATTTTATAAAAGTCTATATAGAAGATAAAGGGATTGGAATGAATGAAGAGGTAGTAAGTCATATATTTGATAAATTTTATCAAAAAGATGACTCTAGAAGTGCTTCAGGATATGGATTAGGACTTGCAATAGTTAAAAGAATAGTTGAACTTTCAAAAGGAAGCATTTATGTAAAAAGTGAATTAAATAAAGGAAGTACTTTTATTATAAGTTTAAGCAGAGGATAAGGGGAGAATTGCTAATAATATGAAGTAGTCTGAGAATAAATTAGATATTAGTATTAGTTAAAAGTAGTTATTTATTTAATTTTATAATATAATTATCTTACAAAAGTAAAATAGTAAAGTAAGAGGGATATAAATGAAATCTTCATTAGTAAAAGATAGAAGTGAGTTAACTAAAGCAGAAAATAAGATTTGTGATTATATAGAAGAGTATATGAATAGTAGTATATACATGACAGTTACAGAGATAGCAAATAATTGTGGGGTAGGAGAAGCAACGGTTACTAGATTTTGTAGAAAATTAGGATTTAGAAGTTTTCTAGAATTTAAAATGACAATGGCTCAAGAGTTTAAGAATAGTGGATATGATAGTGAGGATATTATTGAAAGTGAAGTAGTATCTGAAAATGATTCTTTAGGTGAATTTGTAAAGAAATTCTATGAGATTAATGTAAATTCTTTAGAAGAAACCTTAAAGAAAATAGATTATTCAATGATTGAAGAAATATCAGATATTTTAGTTAAAGCAAAAAGAATTTCTTTCACTGGTGTTGGCCATTCAGGTATAATTGCAGAAGATGCTTATTATAAATTTATGAAAATAGGATTAATTTGTAATTGTTATAGAGATAGTCATACTCTAGTAATGATGGCATCGTTAATGAAAGAAGGAGATGTTCTATTTATTATCTCAAATAGTGGTAATACAGAGGAGATTAATATAGCAGCAGAAATTGCTAGAGAAAATAATGTAAAAGTAATTTCTATTACAGAAAATTTATTATCTAAATTAGCAAGGGTTAGTGATTGTGTTTTAAATTATACAGACCAAGAAATAAAAATTGATATGGAGTCTTTTGGAATAAGGATATCACAAAATTTTCTTATAGATTTAATATGTACTAATGTTATAAGAAAAAATAAAGAAATAGCAGTAGTATCTAAGAGTAAAACTGAAAAAGCAATTGAAAGATTGAATAAATAAAGCGATGAGGAATTTACATGCCTCATCGCTTTATTTATTTTAGGAAAAATATTTTCATAAAGTAAGAAAAAAGGTTTCAAAACTGTTGATGAAAAGGTTTGATAATGGTAATATTAAGAAAAATGATATAGTTAAATTAAATATTTAAGAAAAGTTTTTGTAAGCTCCATTGAAATATATATATTTATCAAAAAAATATTAGGAGTAAGAATAAAAAATAAAAAGAGTTTAAGGAGTATTAGACTCTTTTTATTTTGAAAATAAATTTCTAAAAAAATGAAAAAAGTTTTCAAAAAGTATTGATTAATAATTTTTAGGGTGATAGAATTATATTAACAAAAAAAGAAGGGAAGGTTTAAATATGAATTTAATTAATATTTTGAACGAAAAAGAAATATCACTAATAGTAAGTCTTCCAGAAAATAATGTAGAATTAGCAAAGGCAGCATTATTAGCAGGAGCAGATGTGTTAAAGATTCATATAAATGTTGAACATAGAGCTAGCAAAACTAAGTTTGGATCTTTAACTGAAGAGTTAGAAGTAATTAAAAAAATTGTATCACTTTGCAATGAGTATGATAAACCAATAGGAATTGTAGCTGGAGGTCATGATAAGATACCAATGAAAGAAATTGAAGGTATAATGAATGAAGGCTTTAGTTTTATATCATTATACGATAAGCATATGAATCCATTAATATTCAATAAAGACATATATAGAATGGTTGCAATAGATAATAATTATAAATTAGAATATGTAAAAGCTTATGATGAATTACCTATAGATGTATTAGAATGCTCTATTATGGATCCAGAAACTTATGGAGATGAGCTTACAGTAAGAGAAATATTACAATATCAATCAATTCGTAGTACAACCTCAAAGCCTATGGTTATACCAACCCAAAGAAATATAACACCAGAACAAGTTCTAATATTACAAGAAATGGGTATTAATGCAATAATGATTGGAGCAATAGTAACTGGTAAAACAAAAGATTCAATTTATGAAAGTACATTGAAATATAGAAATATGATAGACAATTTTAATAGTGAGAGGGTTATAAATGAAGAATAATAAAATCTTATATATCCCACTAGATGATAGACCGGTTAATTTAGAAGTAGTTATTCAATTAGCCAATTTAGCAGAATTAGAGATTAAGGTGCCAAAAAAAGAAAACTTAGGGAGCTTTTTTAATGAAGGAAATGTAGAATTAATAAAAGAGTGGATTAAAAGTGAAAAGTGTGATGCTTTAATAGTATCTCTAGATATGTTGATTTATGGAGGACTAATAGCATCTAGAACAGATAAAAAATCATTAGAAGAATCTACAAAGATATTAAACTTTTTAAAAGATTATAAAAAGGAAAATAAAGAAATAAAAATATATGCATTTTCAAATATTATGAGGTTATCTATATCAGTTTCAAATGACGAAAGTCAAATATGGTGGGGCAAAATAAATGAATATAATGAATTAAGATATAGAGTAGAATCATTAAATGAAGTGAGTCTAAAAAATAAGTTGGATCAAATAGAATCAGAAATACCACAAGATGTTTTAAACACTTATTTAAGAACACGAGAAAGAAATCATAAAGTTAATATGGAATCAATAGAGCTTGTTAAAGAGGGGATAATTGATTTTTTAATATTATCGCAAGAAGATTGCTCAAAATATGGACTTCATTTAATAGAGCACAAAAGAATTCATGAAAAAATAAATAAGTATAAATTAGAAGATAGAATATATGTTTATCCAGGTGCTGATGAGATCGGACAAATTCTTGTTAGTTGCTATGTAAACGATATAAGAGGGTTTAGACCTAGGGTATATGTGGATTTTGATGACAAGGAAGCAGAAGATAGTATTCCAAAGTTTGAAGATAGATCACTTAAAATTAATATAAATGAACATTTAAAAAGCACTAATGCTTTGATTATGGATAAATATGATGAATGTGATTATATACTGGCTGTAACTACTCCTAATATTCCTTATATAGATATGGCCTCTGATACTATAGAAAACTATAATAAGAAAATAATAATTGATAATTTTATAAGTAGAATTAAGAACTATATAAATTTAGGTAAAAAAGTATCAATTGCAGATTTAGCCTTTTCAAATGGTGGAGATGAATATCTTATAAAAAGATTAAAAGAAGAGAATTTACTATTAAAAGTAATAGCATATGGAGCTTGGAATACGGCTGGAAATGCAATGGGAACGTCTATAGCTCATGGAAATATTATTTCAAATATAAATTCAAATAATAATATAAATTTTAAAAAATCATTAGAGAGTCTAAAATTTTTAATAGAGAGATATTGCGATGATTATATATATCAAAGTAGTATTAGAAATGAAACAAATAAAGAAGTATTAAAAGAAGGATTAAGTATTTTTAATATGAATAAAAGAGTTGAAAAAATAGATTCTTTTGTTGAGAAGTCATTAAATAGAATGACTAATGATTATTTTTATAAAAGTAAAGTTAGCTATTTAGAAGCTAAAGGAGAAATAGAAGAGATAATAGTAAAGGCTAAATTACCATGGAATAGGACATTTGAAGTAGAATGTGAGGTTAATATCAAATTTAAGGAGGGAAGATATGAAGATTAAAGGAAGCAAAAGTTGCGATATTTTGATTATTGGCGGTGGGCCTTCAGGTATTATAGCTGCAAAAGCAGCAGCGGCTGATGGAAATAAAGTAATTTTAATAGAAAGAGGTGGCTACTTAGGTGGGTGTGCTACTAAATCTTTAGTTATTCCTCTTATGACTTTCCATGCTGGTAAAAAGCAAATAGTAATGGGATATGCAAATGAACTTATTGAGAGAGTCAAACAAAATGGAGGAACAATAGGGCATATAGAAGATCCACTTGGCGTAGCAGCAACAGTGACGCCTATAGAAACAGAAGTTTATAAGTATATAGCTCAAGAATATTTATTAGAAGCAGGAGTAGAAGTTTTATATCATACAGAGGCTTTAGATGTGGAAGTTAATGAAAAAAATATAAACTCAATACTTGCAAAGACTAGATCAGGGATATATGAGATAAATGCTAAATACTATATTGATGCTACAGGTGATGGAGAAATAGCATATCTTTCTGGAAACGAAATGAATATAGGTAGAGAAAAAGATGGTAAGTGTCAACCTATGACTATGATGTTTAAAGTAAGCAATGTAGATATAGATGAATTGGTTAAATATGTTGAAGACAATAAAGATGAGTTTGTACTAGGTAAAAATATAAAAAGCCTGTTAGATACAAAAAGAGTTGCAATTTCAGGATTTTTTTCAAAGATAAAAGAAGCTACAAAAAATGGTGATTTTACTGTAAATAGAGATAGAGTTCTTTTTTTTGAATTAAATAGAAGAGGCGAAGTTGCAATAAATATGAGTAGAGTTATAGATAAAATTTCAGTTAGAGATTTTGATTTATCTGAAGCTACTATAGAAGGTAGAAGACAGGTAATTGAGATATATAACTTTTTAAAAAAATATATACCAGGATTTAAAAAAGCAATATTAGTTCAATCTGGAGATGAAATAGGGGTTAGAGAGTCAAGAAGATTAGTTGGAGAGTATCAATTAACAGAAAAGGATATTGTTACAAAAAAGATGTTTGAAGATACAATAGCGCTTGGAAGTTGGCCTATAGATATTCATGATCCAGATGGTAAGGAATTAGATCTTATGGAAATGAAAATTGGTGACTATTACGGAATACCATATCGAGCATTATTGCCCAAAGAAATTAACAATTTAATTGTTACAGGCAGAGCAATAAGTACAACTCATGAAGCATTAGCATCAATGAGAGTTTCTCCAATATGCATGGCTTTAGGGCAAGCAGCTGGAATAGCAGCTAAAATTTGTTTTAAATATAAAAAAGATTTTAGAGAATTAAGTTATGAGGAGCTTAAAGTAGAGTTGTTAAAAAGTAATCAAGTTATTGAATAAAATAATTTGCTAAACTATTTAATAAATTATCAATTGTAGGGATGTGATAAATGAATTAATATAAAATAATTTATAAGAACTCATGACATAAATTTTAACTTTAAATTTACTAAACCTAAATGATTAAAGTGCAATTATAAAAATAATATTAAAAAGGGGAATGAAAATGGGAGAAGTTTTAAATATTCAAGTTATTCTTATATTATTAGTTTTTGCTGTGTTTACAGGACTTATGATAGCTAAAAAGTTGCCGACGCTTTTAGCATTACCACTGCTAGGAATTATAATAGCGGTTATTGCAGGAGTTCCATTTATGACTCCAACAGAAGAAGGTGGACAAACTCTGATGGCCCACGTAATAGGAGCAGGATCATCTAGGCTTGCAGGAACTATGATGGCGGCTATTTTCGGAGCTATGTTTGCAAAAGTTATACAAAAACAAGGTATATCGAATACTATAATTAGAAAAGCAGCAGAGCTTGCAGGGGATAAGCCTTTAGCTATTGCATTTATTTTAACAACAGCTTGCGCAATAGTGTTTTCGGCTTTAGGTGGAGCTGGAGCGGTAATAATGGTTGCAACTATAGTAATACCACTTATGTTATCAGCAGGAATAAAACCAAAGGTTGCAGCAGGATCATTTCTTATGGGCTTAGGACTTGGAGGGTTATTTAATGTTGCCAATTATCAATTTTATGTAGATGTAATAGGGATGGATATGGAGCTTGTAAAATCTACTTCATTAGTTTTAGGTTTAATATCTATTGTAGTAACAGCAGCTTATATATTAATTAATGTAAGAAGCAAGAGTGTGAGAAGTACATGGGCAATGCCAAATAGTAATTTTGAAACAAAGACCCATGATGATGTAAATGTATTTGCATTGATATCACCATTACTTCCAATATTATTAGTATTCTTCTTTAAATTTAGTGCGGAACTTTCATTATTGATTTCAGTAGTATATACAATTCTAGTTACTAAACCATCGCAAATAATACAAATAGCAACAAGCTCACTTGTAGAAGGTATACAAGATGTAGCAGGAGTAATCGGATTGATGATTGGAATTGGTATATTATTAAATGGTGTATCAGCAAATGCAACAATAGCATTAATGCAACCACTTATAGGAGCTATATTACCTACTTCTCCAATACCATATATTATAATATTTACTATAGCATCACCACTTGCATTGTATAGAGGACCTCTTAATTTATATGGATTGGGTTCAGGTATTGGAAATGTTATGGTTGCAGCAGGAACATTAAGTCCAGCAGCTATAGGTATGGCTTTAAGAGCTACAGGAGTAGTACAAGGAATATCAGATCCAACTAATACTCATAATGTAATCGTTGCAGATTTTGCGAAAGTAGATGTTAACTCAGTATTGAAATCTACACTTCCATATACTGTTATAATAACATGTTTATCATTAATTTATACAGCTTTAGTGATATTTTAATATTATGTAAAAAAAGAATACTATTTTAGAAAATAAAGGTGCGTATGGTGCACCTTTAATGATAAATGCATCAGGAGGGAAATATAATGGGTAAGGTAAGGATTGGAATAGATGTTGGTGGAACATTCACAGATGCTGTAGTAATAGATAATAATAGTTATGAAGTAATAGGCAAAGCTAAAATACCTACAACTCATCATGAAAAAGAAGGAGTTGCAAAAGGGGTAATAGAAGTTATAAAAAAGGTACTAGAAGAAAATAATATTTCTCCTAATGATGTAGTTTTTATAGCTCATGGAACAACTCAAGCAACTAATGCCTTATTAGAAGGTGATGTTGCAAAGGTTGGTATAATTGGAATGGGAAAAGGAATAGAAGGTGAAAGAGCTAAAAATGAAACTAAAGTTAATAATATAGAGCTATCACCAGGAAAATATTTATATACAGAGCATAGATATATAGACTCTGGAAATATATCACAAAAGTCTATAGGAGAAGCTATAAGACAGCTTAAAGATACTGGATCAGAAGTGATTGTGGCATCAGAAAGTTATTCAGTTGATAATCCAGAAAATGAAAAAATTGTTATAGAACAATCATTAAATAATGGTATATATGCTACTGGGGGATATGAAATATCACAGCTATATGGATTAAGAGCAAGAACTAGAACCGCAGTGGTAAATGGAGCATTAATTCCTAAAATGATGGAAACTGCAAATATGACAGAAACTTCAGTGAAAAATGCGAATATAAAAAAGCCACTTATGATAATGAGATGTGATGGCGGAGTTATGACTATTGATGAAGTTAGAAAAAGACCAATTTTAACAATGCTATCAGGTTTAGCAGCTGGTGTTGCAGGAGCATTGATGTATGAAAAAGTTTCAGATGGAATATTTTTTGAAGTGGGAGGTACTTCTACAGATATATCTGTAATAAAAGATGGAAAAGTAATGATTAAGAATTCTCAAGTTGGAGGACATAAACTTTATTTGAAATCTTTAGATGTTAGAACACTTGGTGTTGCAGGTGGAAGTATGATTGTTGTTGAAAATAATAAAATAGTAGATGTAGGACCTAGAAGTGCACATATAGCAGAAAAAGAATATGAAATATTCGCAGGTACAAATGAAATATCAAATCCACAATTAATTTATATATCTCCAAGACCAGAGGATAAGTGTAATTATGTAGCTATTAATTGTGATGAAGGGAAAAGTTTTGCATTGACTTTAGCAGGGGCAGCAAATATTTTAGGCTATGTAAATGAAGATGACTATGCAAGAGGAAATATAGAAGAAGGAAGAAAAGCTTGGGAAGTATTAGCTAAAGAAGTTAATATGTCTATAGAGGAAACTGCAAAGACTGTTATGGATATAGCTATAGGAAAAGTAAAGAAGGTAGTTGATGAGCTGATCTTAGAATATAAATTAAACAAAGCTATAATAAGACTTGTTGGAGGTGGAGGGTCAGCGTCTATAGTAACTCCATATCTTTCAGAAGTTATGGGTGTGAAATATAATATCGCTAAGAATGCACCGTATATTTCTACAATAGGAGTTGCTTTAGCATTAGTTAGGGAGCAAATAGAGAGAAGTGTTATAAATCCTACAGAGCAAGATATAAAAAAAATCAGAATGGATGTATTTGAAGCAGTTGTGAAATCTGGAGCAAACCCTGATACAGTAGAAATTACTGTAGATGTTGATGCTAAAAAGAATATTTTAAGAGCATCAGCAACAGGAGCAACAGAGCTTAGGACTAAAGAGCTTGGTGCTGAAAAGAAGTCAACGGATGAACTAATAAATGTAGTATGCAATTCAACTGGAGTATCTAAAGAAAATGTTAAGCTTATTGGAGAAACAGGAAGATGGAGTATATTTAAGTGTATTGAAACTACAAAAAAACTATTTGGATTAATATCAAGTAAGAAAGAAAAAATAAGAATTCTTGATGAAGATGGTGTCATAAGATTACAAAAAGATAAAGGTAAATTACTATTTTGTACAAAGAAAGAACTATATAAAACTTATAATAATTTTATAGATGAAAATACATTATTCACAGATGCGGGGGCACAACTTCCAAAGATATATGTAATATTTAAACAAAAGCTTATTGATCTATCAGGAGTTATTAGTAAAGAGCAGCTATTGACATTAACAAATCTTGAAATAGAACTTTTAGATGAAGATACAAAGATTGGAATATTGGCAACTCAAGAAATTTAGGAGTGATTATATGAAAAACTTATATTTTTTGACTGATGAAATATTAGCTTTATTAGAACTTAAAGAAGATAGTTTGTTTCATAAGATACCTAAAGAAAAGATAAAGTATTATATTAATGAAGCTAATAGAATAGGGAAAAATATTGCAAGTAAATATAAAGATGAAGAGATAGAATCACTTTTAAAGAGTAATAAAGTGAATGTATTAATAAAGGATAATTCTAAAGCTAAAAGTTTAGATATTAGAGGAGAAATAACTTTTGATAAAAAGGAAAAACAAATAATAATCTATAAAAATTCTATGGATCAAATAATAGGAACATTAAAAAAGTATGGATTCAATATATCAAGGCAGGAAGTATATAATATTCATTTAGCTCATGAATTCTATCATTTTCTAGAGTTCAAAAATGAAGAAAATACTAATTATTTATTAGATGAGATAGATATAATTTTTTTAGGTCCAATTAAAAGAAAAGCGACGATACTAAAAACAAGAGAAATAGCAGCACATGCTTTTTGTAAAGAGTTATTAAATTTAAGCTTCCATCCAAAGATATTGGATTATATATACTTAATAGAAAATAAGAAAATTAACTTAAAAGAATTTAAAGATTATATAGAAGAATTAGAATTAAAATATATAAAATAATTAAATCTTTTACAAATGTGATAAGGTTGAAGTAAATTATTATAGAGACATTTTCAATTAATTATAAATGTTATAATTGTATGATAATAGGGATTGATCTTAAATAAAATTATATAAAAACATAGGAAGCTATTTATACTTGATTCCTATGTTTTTATAGTTTTTTTATGTATGTATAGTTACTTTTGATAAATTAGATATATGAACTATAGTTTTAATAAAAATGATTTTAAAATATCAACTATTTTAAAACAATAAGCTGTAAATACAAAAAACAGTAGTTAGTTTTCATTTACATAAAACTAACTACTGTTATTTTTTATTGTAGGAAATTCATATTTATAATAATATTAATTTTTGTATTTATTTAAAAAATTTTTTAATGTATTAACTATTTTTAATATGTCTTCTTTAGTAACCCAGTAATGAGTCACAAATCTCATTTGACCATTTTCAACATCATTTATCTTAATATTATTATCTAAAAAGTATTTTACTAATGCTTTAGTGTTTATACTAGAATCTTTAAAACTGAAGAATACCATATTTATCTTAACATTATCTAAATTAACATTAAGCCCTGGTATTTTATTTAATTCATAAGCTAACAATTTAGCATTTTCATGGTCTTCGTCTAATCTTTTAGACATATCATTTAGTGCAACAATTCCTGCAGCTGCAAGGAAACCAGCTTGTCTTAGACCACCACCCATAAGCTTTCTCTTTTTTCTAGCTTTAGCTATAAAATCTTTACTTCCAGCTAAAATTGAACCAACAGGGGCACATAATCCTTTTGATAAACAAAACATAACAGAATCACAATATTTAGTGACTTCTTTTACATCAACTCCAAGGGATGTAGATGCATTAAATATTCTTGCACCATCTAGGTGAACAGGAAGATTATATTTTTTTGCTGCATTAAATACTTCCTCCATATTTTCAAGAGTTAATACATTACCACTTGAGTGAGCATTTTCAATACAAATTAAAGATGTAGAAGGAAAGTGTATATCATCATCTTCAAAACGGATTCTTTTTTCAATTTGATCTGAGTTTATAATACCATTTGGGGAATCTATAGTCCTTAATTGTACACCAGCAATTACAGAGCTTGCCCCAACTTCATGAGCAACTATATGATTAGAATCAGCTATAATTACCTCACTACCTCTTTTGCAATGAGTAAATAAAGCAAGTTGATTGCCAAAAGTACCACTTGGAACAAAAAGAGCAGCTTCTTTACCTACTATTTCTGCAGCAAGAGTTTCAAGTTTTATAACTGTAGGATCATCTCCATAAACGTCATCACCGACTTCAGCATTAAACATAGCTTCTTTCATAAAATCTGGTTGTTTAGTTACAGTATCACTTCTTAAATCTATAAAATTTTTCAATTAAAGCACCTCGTTTATATAAATTTATAACAATTATTAACACTATTATAATATAATAGAAGTAACTAGTGAAAGAAATTTCTAAATAATATGTATATTATTTATATTAATAAGGGAGTAGTTTTTATGGGATCAGAAAGAAGAAGCTTAGAGAACATGAGGATTTTTGAAGCTTTTGGATTAATTTTGGGATTCATAGGTAATCTATCTTATTATTTTAAATATAGAGGAATTAGTATTACATTTCTTGATAGCGTAGATATAGATTCTATAAGCATAATGATGATATTTTCTATAGTTATATTAGGAATATTTTCTATAAACAATATTAGGTTAAATATAGATGAGAATATAATTATAGAAGTTAAAAGAAAAACTATTATTTTTAAGATATTATGTATATTATTTGCTATATATTCAGTAATTGTAGCTCTAATATCTAAGGATCCAGTATTGGTTAGAATAGAAATACTGATTGAAATAATTTTAATTTTAATATATATAATCGAAAGAAAGATAAGATTATTGAAAGTTACTGATAGGCAACTAAAGTGGAAGAGAGATTATGAATATCCAGGAAGCTATAACAAAGAAAGTAATATATTTTGGAGAATGAAGTCTAAGTTTTCACCTCATATAAAAGTTAAATGGAAAGACAGAGTTGATAGGATTAGGTGGATAAAGTTATTATTAATAATATTTTTATTATCAGGATACTTTGATAAAGAATTTTATATATTTTTAATAATATTTATTCCAGATTTTATATACTTTTTCGAAGTATTGTTTGGACTATACACAAAAACTAGTGGAATATGTACAGGTATAGTAGAAGCTACAAAAGGATCTACTAAAATACCAGTTTATAAAATATATATTACTGATTATGAAAATGAATATGAAATAGCATTTACTGTGCGAGATTATTGTTATATTGCTGAGAGGGATGAAGTAGTTGTAGTTCATAGTATGATAACTAAGAGAGTAATAGAAATTCAAGGAATAAGAATGAATTTTTTATAAAATAATAAGATAGGCTGTCGTGAATTAATTATTAAGTATTTTTTAAAAATTAATTTATGATAGCCTTTTCATTCGAAGTCTGAAAATAGAAGTTAATTTAGATATATGTTATTATATTAGGTATGTAATAAATACTCAAATGACGGAAAAGGATAGGTGAAGAAAATGAAAACTAATTATCATACACATAATTATAGATGTAACCATGCTGTTGGAACAGTAGAAGAATATATAGAGGAAGCAATAAAAGAAGATTATGATGAAATCGGAATATCAGATCATCTACCTCATCCAGGTAAAAATATAGATAATAGAAATAGAATGGCATATGAGGATTTAAAAGTTTATTTTAAGGAAATAGATGATGCTAAAGAAAAGTATGGAGATAAGATATCAGTAAAAAAAGCAATAGAATGTGAATATTTTGAAGATTATCATTGGTTATATGATGAATTTAAAGAAAAATATAAAGTTGACTATTTACTATTAGGAGTGCATTTTTTCCCTTATAAAGGTGAATGGCTTTATGTAGGTGGAGTTAAATTAACTCCAGAAATTTTAGAATGTTATATAGATTATGTAATAGAGTCTATGGAAAGTGGATATTTTGCATATATAGCTCATCCAGATTTATTTGCTGTATCATATAGAAATTGGGATGAACATTCAATTAAAGCATCAAGAAGAATTTTAGAAGCAGCAGAAAAATTAAATATGCCACTTGAAATTAACATAAATGGATTTAAAAGAGGGAAAGTTAAATATAACTTAGGTGAAAGATATTTTTATCCCGTTGAAGAATTTTGGAATTTATCAAAAGAATATAATGTTAAAAGAATACTTGGGGTAGATGCACATGAGCCTGAAGATTTAAGATTTAGATTTAGGGGAGAAGAATTCGCAAAAAAATTAAATTTAGAAATTATAGATAGAATATAAAATAAATCAAGGAGTAACAAATGTTACCGAAAATGATGTAACCCTATGCTACACTATCATTATAAGATTAATGATAGATATTGGAGGAAAAAAGATGAGCTTATATTTAGGAAAAATTCACTATTGGTTATTTAATAAAATAGTTTGGTTTGAAGGACTTGAAGAGGAAATAATTACTTTAGCAAAAAATGAAGGATTAAATATAGAAAATTTATCAAAAGAAATAAATAATAAATATGGAGAAAAATTACCTAATCTTCCTCTTGAAGAAATGATTGATACATCAAATATTCATGGATGGTTACAAGACAAGATTCATTCTGCTGAAGGAAGACTTGCAACATGGACAGGAAAGCTGTTAGAAAAAGAAAATGTATCTTCTAAATTAGAGTCGGTATATATGAATCAAGGTATAAAGGCTGCAAAGGAAGCAAAAGAAGAAGGAAAATCTGTAAGCAACGCTGTTGAAATATTTAATGCAGTAAATGACTATATATTAGATGGAATGCCTTGTGATAGAGTAAATGAAGTAATTTCACAAGATGAAAATAAAGTTGTTTGGAAGAGAAGGCTTTGTGTTCATAAAGATATATGGGATGCTGCATACGGAGATGTAAATTATTTTTATACTTTAAGAAATCTATGGATAAAAGCTTTTGTTAATGAAGTAAACAAAGATTTTAAATATAATGTATATGAAAATGATGAATTTTCAATAGAAAGAGTATAGGGGATGAGAAAATGAATGCAATAGAATTAATGATGGATGAGCATAAAAATATAAAAGAAATGCTAAAGGTAGTTAGAAAAGCTTGTTTTTTTGTCTTAGAAGGGGAAGAAGTTAATTATGAAGATTTTTATAAGATGATACATTTTATAAGAAACTATGCAGATTCTCATCATCATAAAAAAGAAGAAATAATGTTATTTAATAGAATGGTTGATGAAATTGGTGAAACAGCAGAAAAAGTAGTTAAATATGGAATGCTGGTAGAGCATGACCTTGGCAGATTATATGTAACAAATTTAAATGAAGCATTAGAATCTTTAAAGAATGGAAATGCTGAAGCTAAATTAGACGTAATAGCTAATGCGGTTTCTTATACAAACCTTCTAGAAAGACATATTCACAAAGAAGACAATGTAATTTATAAATTTGCACAAAGAGAATTAAAAGAAGAAACTATGTATGTAATTAATGAAGAATGTGTAAGCTTTGAAGAGAAAAATAATAATGTTAAAGATGAAAATCTAGATATACTTAAAAATTTAAAGGAAAAATATTGCATTTAGTAGTTAAGATAAATTAAAATTAATATGATGTTAAATTAAAAAATATTAAGGATAGGTGATATTATGATAACTAAGGACATGACTATTGGAGAAGTTATAAAGGTAAAGGAAAATGCACCACAAATTTTAATGGACTTTGGAATGGGATGTGTAGGTTGCCCATCAGCACAAGCAGAAACAATAGAAGATGCAGCAATGGTACATGGATTAGAGTTAGAAGCATTACTTGAAGCTCTAAATAGATAAAAGACTAAAATAATTATAATAAAATGAATTAGTATGAATATACATTGAATTTATTTAAGCAAGGACTTTATAAGTCTTTATACTTAAATAAATTCAGTGTTTTTTTTTTATTCTATACATAATTTGGGGTAAAAAAAAGTTACATTATACGACTTTTTAATAGCACCACTTTTATATTTCAACATAACATGTATTATAAATAAATATTAAATTAATTTAGAGTATCGTAGTTTTAAGGAAAGGAGAATTTATGTCCATTAACTTCAAAAAATTTGTGCCACGTCCAGGTCTTGTTAATAAGCAAGGACGTTTACCAGATCCATCGGAGTTAGTTTGCATAGAAGTACCTAAGGTATTTGATCAATGCTTAATAAAAAGATGTCTTGTATATGGAGAAGGTCCAGATACAAATACGACAGATAGTGAATTAAGAAGTGATCCATTAATTGAGCCTAAGAGATATATTTCTAGTAGGGACTTCAATGTAACATTAACTTCAGTAGATAAAATACCAGTTAAGGGAAACCATAATTTTAAAAAAATAATTCTTAATTACGTTATCTCTTTCTATTCTGATTATATTGATAACAATGGTGTAAATAGAAGTGAATTCTATGAAATCCATAGAACAGATATAATTGGTAAATTCTATTGTCCTGATTCAATAGCTCAAATTTCAGCAAGTACTGAACCAGAACAATGTGAAGGTGAGGATAGTAATATTATAAAACTTGAAATGGTAGCAGAGGCACTAGATGGTCAAATAGTTGAAGATGAAGAAGACAACGAAGTTCTAGATATAACTTTAGGTTACTATATAGTTGTAAAGTGTGAGCTTATTGTACAATTATTAATACCTGCTTATGATTACTGTCCAGTTCCAAGAGAAGCATGTGAAGAAGAACCAGAAGAAGATCCATGCGAAAGATTCGATAGAGCACCAGTTCCTAAGTTCTATCCAGACCAAAATTTAGAACCATTATTCCCAGAAAGTGATGAAGCTGAGAGATAAGTAGTTAGCGAAATTTAGTTTACTACAAAAACAGTTTTACAAACAATAATTACAAATATTGCTGATGAATAAATATTAATAATACTTTAATAGTAATATTATATTAATTCAGTACAATATTTGTGATAAAAATAATATTAAAACTAAAAACTAACGAATACTAAATTAATAAAAGAAGATATTTTATAAAAGATAGATATGAAAGGGAGGATTCAATTTATGAATTCAATGTCTAGAAGATATCAAGATGAATGTAAAAAAGATTATAAAAAAGAAGAAAAAGAAGAAAAATGTCCAACTATTATAAAATGTGGATGTCCTAGTTCAACTTCAATTCCTGCAGCTACTGCAACTGGAACTGCTTTCACACTTGCATCACTTACTTTAAACACTTCTTGTTTATGTGATCCAAGCGTTAAGTTAGAATTTGCAAGTAATCCAATTTTAGCAGCTTTTGTTGGAACTTTAAGTATAAGAGTATTTAAGCAATGTAGAAATCAATTTACTCCAGTTCCTGTTGGACCTACATGGACATTATCAACAGGAGCAGCAACAACTGATTCTAGAACTTTCTCATTCTTTATTTGTGATTCAGATTCTTGTGATAAAGATTGTTGCACTTATACAGTAGTAGCTACAGTTGTTGGTGCAGCTACAGCTGGTACTATAACTATTAACAATGCTACACTTGGAGCAGTAGCAACATGTAGATCAAATGAGTGTGAAAGAGACTGTCATAAAAATAATAGAAAATGTCATTGCGAATGCGACTGGAACTAATCAAATAAAGTAATATAGTTTTAATATAAAATATAAAATGAAAGTATAAATTTAAATGAGTCCCGGAGCCGGATTTTCCGTACCGGGATTTATTTGTATTAAATCTATTAATGAGCTAGTTTAATAAATATAGATAATATAGTCAATGAATATAGCGCAATATTAGAAAAGATTTAATAAATAAGATAAAACTTTCGAATAAAATCTTATTATTATAAGAGTCATAAATATAGAAGTTAAAACTAAATTAATAAATGAGTTTATTTGAAGTTACCGATGAAAGGGAGCGGTTAATATATGAATTTAATGTCAAAAGAACATCAAGAGCCATATAAAATGGACAATTATAATAAAGAAGAAAAATGTCTAAGTATTATAAAATGTGGATGTCCTAGTTCAACTTCAATTCCTACAACTACAGCAGCGGGCACTTCTTTTACTCTTGCTGCACTTACTTTAGATACTTCTTGTTTATGTAATCCAGATATTATTTTAGAATTTGCTAGTAATACTATTGCTACAGCATTTAGAGGAACTTTAAATATAAGTGTATTTAAGCAATGTAGATGTCAAGTGAGACCAATTCCTATAGGAGGTACATGGACATTACAATTAGGTTTAGCAGAAGGAACTGTGGTAACTGATGCTAGAACATTCTCATTCTCTATTTGTGATTCAGATTCTTGTGATAAAGATTGTTGCACTTATACAGTAGTAGCTACAGTAGTAGCTACAGTTGTTGGTGCAGCTACAGCTGGTACTTTAGCTATTAATAATGCTACACTTGGAGCAATAGCAACATGTAGAGAAGAATGTAATGAGTGTAAGAGAGAACACTGATAAAACAGAAGTATAGAAATATGAACTAGGTGTTATGGATTAAAGAAAGATATTATATCAATGTTATAAATTAAAATAAATCCCAGAGTGTGAGTTTTCATGACTGGGATTTCTTTATATAAGCAAGCACGAAAATATTCTATTATTAATATAATAAATAGTAAGGATTTTATAATTATATTGGTTATCTAAATAGATATTATTGATGAAAGAGATATCTATAATTAAGTTTTAAAATATATAAAATTAATAAACATTTATAAGGAGGGTAAAATGATTTATTTAGATAATGCAGCTACATCTTTTCCAAAGCCGTCTAAAGTTTATGAAGAAGTATTAAATTGCATGAAAAATTATTGTGCAAACCCTGGAAGAGGGTCTCATGATATGGCAATTAAATCAGCAATGAAAGTTATGGAGACCAGAAATTTAATCTGTGAACTATTCAATATAAAAAATCCTTTTAATTTGGTTTTTACAAGTAATGCAACAGAAGCATTAAATATAGCTATTAAGGGAGTTTTAAAAAATGGAGATCATGTTATTAGTACAGTTATAGAACATAATTCTGTTCTAAGACCTCTTAATTCAATGGAAAAGCAGGGAGTAGAAATAACTTTAGTAGGAGTAGATAAAGCTGGATATGTAAATCCTTTAGATATTAAAAATGAAATTAAAAAAAATACTAAAATAATAATAATTAATCATATTTCTAATGTATTAGGAAGTATTCAAGATATTACTGCTATAGGAAAGATAGCAAGAGAAAAAGAAATTATATTTATGGTGGATGCATCTCAAAGTGCTGGAGTTATATCAATTGATGTTGAAAGTTCATATATAGATTTATTGGCATTTCCTGGACATAAGGGATTGCTTGGCCCTCAAGGGACAGGTGGATTATTTATAAGGGAAGGAATAAATTTAAGCAATTTCAATGAAGGGGGAACAGGTAGTAACTCACATTTTATGATTCAACCAGATTTTATGCCAGATAAATTTGAAAGTGGAACTTTAAATACTCCAGGTATTGCAGGATTATGTGAAGGATTAAAATTTATAAAAAGAGTTGGTATAGATAGTATCAAAAAAGTAGAAGATGAATTAATGAAATATTTTATAGATGAAATAAGAAAACTTTCTTATATAAAGATATATGGAAATAATTCTTTGAATGAAAGAAGTGCTGTAGTTTCATTTAATATTGATGGAGTTGATGCATCTATTGTTGGTGAAGAATTAAATGAGTATGGAATTGCTGTTAGAACAGGTTACCATTGTACTCCATTAATACATGATATTATAGGAACTGAATATGCAGGTACAGTTAGAGTAAGTCCTGGGTGTTTTAATGTTCTTCAAGATATAGATGAGTTATTAGAATCTATTAGAAAAATATATAATTCACAATAGAAGTTTTTTTATACATATATGATTATATATGTAATAAACATTAGGATGTGAAAGTTATGGAACCTTGCAATAACTCAAAGTATGTTTATCAAGTAGATAATCCTAGTGATGACGAAAGATATAATATGCTTGAATATATACTAAAGGATCAAAAAAGAGCAGATGATATAAACAATATAGTTGAATTAATGAGCCCACCTACAGATATAACTAATATATGTCCAAGTGGTTATGCAAAAGATATAAAAGTAGCAATAATTGGTGCAGGAGAAGCAGGTTTAGCTGCTGCGTTTGAATTAAGGAAGATAGGGTGTGATATTACATTATTTGAAGCTACCAAGAGAATAGGGGGAAAAGTGTACACCTATTATTTTGATAGAAAAAATAGAAAATATGGTGAGCTTGGAGAAATTAGTATCCCCGTATCACATTATACCACATGGCATTATATTAATCTTTTCAATCTTGACACTAAATCTTTTGTAAATAATAATAGTAATTCATTATTTTATATCAGAGGGGCAAAGGCATTAAATGATCAAAAGGGAAAACAAGTAGTAAAGAATATACATCCAAAGTTTGATTTATCAAACAGTGATAAAAGGAAATTAAAAGAACAAGTAGATAAAGAATTTTATAAAAAGTATTTAGAATCTCTTACGCTCGAAGAACGAAGAGAATTATTAGAGATCAAAGATAAGTATTCGGAAAAAATAGAGCAAATAGATAAATTAAGTTATAGAAAAGCATATGAAAATGCTGGATTTAGCGAAGAGGCAATATCAATGCTGGGATATCTTTATGGAAGTAAGCAATTTTTTCAAATTGGTCTTATGGAAATACTACAAAGATATTATACAGTAGATTCAGAATTTAATTATTATATTAAGGATGGAATGATAAATTTACCTCTTTCATTATATGGAGCTTTATTCGATGAAAATGAGAAAATATTTAATGGCATCAATAAAGAAAAATTAGGAAATGTAAAAGCAAAAATGGGGACACCAGTTGAAGGAATATATAGTTCAGAAATAGAAGATAGAATTACTATTAAGTATGCAGAAGGAGAAATGAAGAAAGAAGTTCTGGAAAAATTTGATTATGTAATATGCACAATACCTTTTCAAAGTTTAAGAAGAATGGATATAGAGCCTAACTTTAATTCAAGAAAAATACGTGCAATAAATGAAATGAATTATGAGACATCAGGGAAAATATATCTTTATCTTAAAGAAAGATTTTGGGAAATGGGAGGCAAATCAAAAGGAATAGTAGGGGGAAAAACCTTTACTGATATTCCACTAGTTTCTATTTATTATCCTTCAGATCATTCAGAAGCTTTAAATGATAAGATAGGTAGTTATATATTAAAACCAGGTGCAAGTCCCAAGGAGCCAGGAGTATTGCTAGTAAGTTATAGTTGGTGTAATGAAGCAATGTTACTTGGAAATGAAAATGCAGAATTACAAATTAGTGATGCTATAAGATATATAGAAAAGATTCATAATCTTCCACTGCATTATATTGATGATAATTTAATTGATTATAAGTCATTAATTTGGTCTGATGTTCAATATATATGGGGGGCAGGGGCATTATCAAAACCAGAAGATAAGATATTATTTTCTTATGGAGCAAAAATGTCAGAAATGAACAATAAAGTGTTTTTTGCAGGAGAGCATATATCTCAAAAGCATGGAACTCAACAAGGTTCTCTTCAAAGTGGTATGATTGCAGCTAATGAAGTTGCAGAAAGAATAATGATAAATAATAAAATTTAACTTTAATATAGAAATTAATATTTATCATAAAAAAATAATGACCTGCACAAAAGTTGTAGGTCATTATTTCTATTATAAAAAATTTAATTTAAATTTATTAAGTACTTTCATTAAAGTATATAAATATTTTAAAAGGTGATGATAGATAAATTCAATTAAATATATAGGAACACTTAAACTGTCATCACCATTTATAACTACTAAATTTAGTAGAAATACTAAACACTTTTAGTTATAGCTAAGAGAATAAATTTTATTCATCAACATCATCGTCGTCATCATCATAACAGTCAGGGAATAGAGGGTCTAAGTTTTGATCAGGATAGAACTTAGGAATTGGAGCCTTATCAAAGATTTCGCATGGATCTTCATCTGGTTCATCCTCACAAATAACTTTAGGAACAGGACAGTAATCATATGCAGGAATTAGTAGTTGTACAAGAAGCTCACATTTTACTACAATGTAGTAGCCTAAAGTGATATCTAAAACTGCATCCCCATTTTTATCTTTAAGTATTTCACCGTGTAGTGCTTCTGCAACCATTTCAAGTCTTATGATGTTAGAATCTTCTTCTAGGTCAGTACTAGCTGAAATTTGAGAAATTGAATCAGGACAATAGAATTTTCCAATTACATCAGTTCTATTAATCTCATAAAATTCACTCTTAGTTTTTCCATCACAATCAAGATAATCAGCGTAGAAAGAAATCATGTATTTAAGCACTATCTTTTTAAATCCACGTTTACCTTTAATTGGTATCTTTTCTACTGAAATAAGTGTTATATCGAAGTCTCTACTAGAAATATATCTTTTAGGATCAACTAGCGGATCGCTTCTTAATTCACAATCAGTTGTATTCGTGTCTGGACCTCCACAATATACAAGGCATCTTTTAATTAAACATTGATCAAATACCTTAGGTACTTCAATACAAACTAACTCCGCAGGATCAGGTAGACGTCCTTGCTTATTTACTAGACCTGGACGTGGTACGAATTTTTTGAAGTTAATGGACATATAATATCCTCCTTTTAAAATAATAAAAAACAAAAATTTATTTACTCACATTACATGATATGTAGGAAGATAAAAGAGGTGATATTAAAAAATATATATAAAATAAATTTTTTACTCCATAAAATTGCATAATATTTGCTTATTTTAAATATAATTTTATAAATGGTTTATTTAAAAGAGAAAATAAACGAAATGAGTAGCTATATCTTATAATTAATGGTTTTTGGCTATTAATATATAGGAAAATAATACGCTAAATAACTTTATTATAGAATTCTATAAAGGGGAGAGTGAATATGAGTGATGTATGTCCATGGATATATTTAGATTATAAAGAAAACTTATGGAAATTTTCATTAAATAATAATAAAGAATTAAGCTACAGAATTATGTATAAAGAAGGGAAGTGGACTAAGGAAATTATAATTGATACAAAAGTACTTGGATTCTCTACTTATATTGATGAAAATGAAGGAATACATTTGTTATACAGTAATTCTAAATATGAACTAAGATATTGTACAATGAAGAATAAATTATGGGTAGGGAAAACTATTTATCAATTAGATAATAAAGATTTTGAGATAGAAAACTTGAAAGTTGAAATTATAGGATCTAATATGCATATTTTCTATTTGTTAGTTGGTAATGATGGAAGTGATCATGGAGTATTAATGCATTGTACTTGGAATGGACGAGAAACCACTATTAATAGATTAGCAGATATTATTTTAATTTCTAATTTAAAGGAATATTACTCTGTAAATGTAAATTATAAAGGAGATATTTATGTATTTTTCCTTTCAGATGAAGGAGATGAGATATCTTTAAATTATTGTAACTTTGAAAATCAGAGGTGGCTACAATCAAAAAGACTTTATGGAATTCAAGGTGAGGATATAGAATTTGAAGTTGCTATTGATAGGCAGGATATTCATATATTAAATAAATCTAGAGAAGGTTTAATACATTCTTTGGATCATGTTTTTATAGATTCTATAGGAAATGTAAAGTACTTTAAAATATATGAAAATAAAAACAATTTATTAGAAACTATTTTATTTATTGAAAGTAATAAATTATGTTCTTGTTGGTTGGAAAATGATAAGATTTTTTATTCAATTTTCAATAAGGATAAATGGGAACTTCCTGTTTACTTTGATAGAGGAAATAATGATAAGTTAGAAAAATATAATGCCTTTATTTGTACAGGTAATGATAGTTATATTAAAGAAAAAAAGGTTTATGGAACTGATAACTTAGATATGAAGATATATGATCCAAGTGAATTTTTAATTACTATGAAAGATTCATTAAAATATGATAGAAGTAAATATGAAGAAAATTCTTATTCTGAAAATGAATTAGTTGAAAGCTTAAAGGCGGAATTATCTAGAGAAAAAGTAGAAAATAATAATTTAGTAAATAGAATATCACATCTAAACTTGAGGTTACAAAAAAATCAAAAGTTTATGGATGAATATGAGCAACAAATCACTAGAACAATAGAGCAGAAAAGGAAGGCGGAAGAAAACTGTAATGTATTTTTAGAACTACAAAAAAAGATTCAAAAGGACCTTGAGGATACGAATGGTCAATTATTAGAAATTAAAGAATCAAAAGAAGAACTTGAGGATAGACTGAAAGATTATGGGGATGAAATTATATCACTTAAAAATCAATTAGATATATCAAGTGATAAGGTTTGTAAATTATCATTTGAGTTAGATGAAGCAAATAAAAAGAATAAAGAAGAAAAAGAGTCTAAGATAATAGTAGAAAATAATATGAAAGAAATTCTAAAGGAAAATGCCTCACTTATGATAGAAATAACATTATTAAATGAAGAAAATAAAAAATTAGTCTCTGAATTAGTAGATAAAAATAAACAGCTAATAGAAGAAAAAGAATATAAGATGCAAGAAGAAAATCAATCAAAATATCTGCAAGAAGAAAATCTATTAATAAAAGAAGAAGTTAGGTTAATAGCTGAGGAAAATAAGAAATTAAAAGCAGAATTAGATTTAGAGAGAAATCAGTCAGTTATGGAAAGGTTATTAAGAAGAAAAACTAGTAGTAGTCAAAATAATTTTTAATATATTGTGTAAATTAATCGAAAGTAACTTGGATTATTTTAGAGCATACAATAGATTGGAAAATTGCTTAAGAGTTAGGAATTTAGAGGAGAAGATTATGAGATCAGAAGATTATGATTATGTAATGGCATTTACATCTCATTATAGAGCTGTATATATGTACGATAGATTAACTCAAAAGAAAATAGAAGTGAAATTAGTTACGGCACCAAATAAGATTAATATTAGTTGTACACAAGCATTAAAGTTTAAAGAAAAAGATAAAGAAGAAATACAAAAAGAATTGGCTAAAAATAATATATATCCAACTGCAGTATTTAAGATAATAAGGGAAGGGAAAAAAGAAACTTATGAGCTAATTGAATAAAGATAAAGTAACTTTATATAACTATAGTATTAAGTAATTAAAAGGGGGGAATGAGAATCCGTGGCTAATGTAAGAAAAAAAACTATCTATTATATATCTAACTTAAGTACTGGCAAGGTATCTATAATTGATGGAGATAGTTATAGTGTTATAAAAGAGGTTGAAGTTGGTCCTAGACCGCAAGATATCGTTGTTGATGAAAAAAATAATGTTTATATTGCAACAGATAGAAATAGTAAGGTTACACTTATTGACCACTTGCATAACACTAATAAAACTTGGTATATGCCTAATAATGGAAATATAAAGGTGGATTCCATTTCTCAAAAAATTTATGTTTGTAATACAGAAGAAGTATGTATTTATAATCTAGGTAATGGAGATATACTTGGAAGAATAACGGGATTTATTGCTGCAGATAGCATAGAACTTAATAAGAGTAGAAAAAGATTATTTGTACTTGATATTTTTCAAAATGAAATAAAAGCTTATGATACTATAGATTTTAATTTAATTAAGGTTTACAAAGAAGTTGGAAATACTCCAAATTATATATTTATGGGGAACAGTGAACGATATTTATATATTTCAAATAAAGGATTAAATAGAGGTACTTATACTGGAAATATATCTATATTAGATCTTGAAACAGGAAGTGTTTCCTATATAGATTTTCAAGAAGGATCAAGTATTACGGATTTAGATGGAAGTGAAAATTTTTTATATGCAGCAAATAATGGATTACATAGAATTGAAGTTATAGATACAATAAATAAAAAATATATAGCAAGTATTAGTACAACTTTGCCAGACTTACAGAGGATTAGATTATCTCCTGATAAAAAAGTACTCTTGGTAACAAGTAAAAATAGTGAAGGAAAAGGAGTACTTGATAGAATAGATGTTTCTAATAATGTTATTTTAGATACTTTTACTTTGGATGATAAGAATATAGTCCCATATGATATAGGAATTATTATAGAAAATAAAGAAATAGAAGAAAAACATTATATTTCTACCAGTGCAAATGACAAGTGGAAACAAGAAAAAGGAAACACTATATTAGCAAAAAAAGTTTTATCAACCTATAAAGAAAAGATGAATTTTCCACAAGTATCAGTGGAAATATCATTGGAAGAAGATGATATTTTAAGTATAGAAGAAGTAATTTTTGAAAATTGCAGTGTTATAGAAGAAAGTAAAAGAAGAAAAATTTTTGAAAATAGAGATAAATATTTAATACTAGAATATAACTTTGAGATTCCATATTATATAAAATGCAAAAACCAAAATGAAGAAAAATATATAATTGAAGGAAGACTTAAAGGAAAACAAAAAGCTAGATTATATATTTCAGATTATAAGGAAGGTAATGGAGTGGAATATGTAGTAAAATCGCTAACTAAGCTAATAAGTTCTCCAATAAATAAAGGTAATGTTATTAAGTTTGATGTTAGCGCTATAATTTCAACCCATGCAATTATAGAGGATCTTGTATTTATACCATTTTGTAAGCAGTGTATGGAATTTAAGGAGGATATTATGTATGAATGACAAAAAATACGATTGTTTTTTAGTAAGAAATAAAATAAAAAATTTACTAAGATTTTCATACGACCATAGACTAGGGATATATTATGAAGTGCTTATAAATGGAAAATGGCAAAAAAAAGAAATTGTTTATAAAGAGAGTTTTGAAAATTTTTATGTTATTGAAGATTTTAATAAAAATATAAATTTATTGTGCCAAGATGTTAGTGGAGATATTATATTATGTATATTGGATGGATATGAGTGGAAGTATAAAACTCTCTTTTATATGAAACATAATGAAATAATGCCTATAGAAGCAAAAATTTTTTGTTCTAAAAATAATACACATCTTTTATATAATCTAATAAATGAAAGTAATACTATAGAAATGATAATCCATCAGTCTTATAAGGAATTAAGTGACTGGTCGCCATTGGATGTTCTTATCAATATAGACTGTTATTCAAGTCTGTCTTATTATATTTCTCAAAGCTATAACTCTTGCGTAATTCTAATAAATTCTATGGCATACGGTATATATAAATTGAGTTCAAGAGCATTCAATATATCTAAAAATCTTTGGGAAAAGGAAATGGTTATATATATATCTAGAATGCCTTACAAAGATTTTTCTTTTTGTGTAGTAGAAAATAGAAGTCATTATCTTATTGTTACTGAGGAAAGTAATCTTAATGTACTAGTTTATCAATATAGAGATATATTAACTGATAAACAAATAGAACTACAAAAAAACTTAATATTATTTGAAGATGAAGAAGTTGATTCATGTGTAATGCTAACTTTAGATAATGTATTATGGGCATTATGGATAAGTGATAAAAAGTTGTACGGATGTTTTTCTAGAAATAATGGACAAGACTTTAGTGATCCAATAGTATATAAAATTTTTGATAATATAATACCTACAAAAGCGCATTATAAAGAGTTTGTAGAGGAAGAAAAAATATATATAGATAATGAAATGTATATTAATAATAATAATATGGAAGTAGACTTATTTTTACATGAACTTTTAGTAGCTCAGGTAGCTTTAGATATAGATAGCAAGCAACATATGAAATTTAAAGATATAGTTTATGAAAATATAAATGTAAATCATAAGGACATAGAAGATAAAAGTAGTGAGAAAAAGTTCTCAATAAAAAATGGATTTTTGACAATAAATAGTAGGGAATTGTAACAATATTTATACTTAATGAATAAAGTATTAAATTGAAGAACTTAATATAGAAAATAAAAAAGGAGGGAATTAAGTGGAATATAATATTTTAATTGGTGGAAGTGCTGGACAAGGTCTTGATACATTAAGTGACTTTCTAGAAAGGTCAATAAAGAAATTTGGATTCTATGTTTTTTCAAATAAAGATTATATGTCAAGAGTTAGGGGGGGCCATAACTTTATACAAATAAGATTTGGAGAAAATAAAATATATTCACATAAAAATGAATTAGATTTAATACTTGCTTTAGATGAAAATACAATTTCATATCATAAAGATAGATTAAAGGATGATGGGATTATAATATCAGATAAAAGTATAAAGAATGAAGATAAAAAAATTATAAAATTACCTCTTATAGAAACTGCTAAAGGATTAAGCTTATCAAAGGCATTTACATCAGTAGCAGCAGGAGTAATATTAAAATATTTTTCAATAGACTTAGAAAATATAGATAAATATTTTAGTAGTAAGCTTTCAGAAGATATAAGGAATAAAAATATACAAGCAGTTAAATTGGGATATGATTTAATTGAATCAAAGTATAAAATGCAAGGAAATGATTTAAGTAATCATATATTAATAAATGGTAATAATGCTATTGCATTAGGAGCTATTGCAGGAGGATTAGATTTTTATTCTGCATATCCAATGACACCAGCAACTAGTATAATGACTTATTTAGCTAAAAAGCAAGTAGAAACAGGAATGGTTGTTGATCAAGCAGAAGATGAAATAGCTGCTATAAATTTTGCTATTGGAGCATCATATGCAGGAGCAAGAGCTATGACAGGAAGTTCTGGTGGCGGAGTTTCATTAATGGTAGAAGCATTTGGGCTTGCAGGTATAACAGAAACACCAATAGTTATAGTAGATTCACAAAGACCAGGTCCAGCTACAGGATTACCAACAAGAACAGAACAAAGTGACTTAAGCTTTTTATTAACAGCATCTCAAGGTGAATTTCCAAGAATATTAATAAGTGTTAGGAATGCGGAAGATGCATTTTATAAAACTGTTAAAGCATTGAATTTAGCTGATAAATATCAAACTGTTGTAATCTTATTAACAGATCAATATTTAGCGGATTCAAATATAACAATTCCGAAATATAATTTAAATAATATTGAAATAGAAAGATATATTTCAAATGGAGAAGAACTAAAAGAAGATGAGGAATATAAGAGATATAAGGTAACTCAAAGTGGAATATCTCCTAGAATGATTCCAGGTAATTCTAAGAATCAAGTAGTTTTAGTAGATAGTGATGAACATACTGAAGCAGCACATATAACAGAAGAAGCAGAGGTTAGAAATGCTCAAATGGAAAAAAGAATGAAAAAGTTAGAGCTTATTAAAAATGATATAGAAGAGCCAGAATTTATAGGCAAAGAGGATTTAGAAATTCTATTATTAGGATTTGGATCAACTTATGGGGCATTAAAAGATGCAGTTGAAGAATTAAATAATCAAGGTGAAAAAGTTGGTGCTTTAAGTTTTGGAGATATATATCCATTACCAGAAGAAGGTTTAAGAAAGTATGCAAAGCAAGCTAAAAAAATAATAAATGTTGAGCAAAACTTTACAGGGCAATTAGGTAAGCTAATAACTCAAGAAACAGGAATATTAATGACTAATAGCATACTAAAATATGATGGAAGACAAATATGTGGAAATGATATAGTAGCTAGATTAAGAAAGGAGGAGTATTAATGTTAGATTTAAATTTGTATAAGAGTAACGATGAAATTGCTTGGTGTCCAGGATGCGGAAACTTTGGTATATTAGCATCTTTGAAAGAAACTTTAGCAGAACTTGAATTAAAACCAGAAGATGTAGTTATAGTATCAGGAATCGGGCAAGCAGCTAAAACTCCTCATTATTTAAAAGTAAATGGGTTTAATGGACTTCATGGTAGGGCATTACCACCAGCACAAGCTATAAAAATGGTAAATAAGAATCTTAAAGTTATTATAAATAGTGGTGATGGGGACTCATATGGTGAAGGTGGAAATCATTTTATTCATAATATAAGAAGAAATGTAGATATGGTACATCTTGTTCACGATAATCAAATTTATGGATTAACAAAGGGACAGGGTTCACCAACAACTGCAAAAGGTCAGATTACTTCTATGCAATTTGAAGGAGTATATTTAGAACCAATAAATCCATTAGCGTTAGCTATTAGTGCTGGAGCAACATTTGTAGCTAGAAGCTTTTCAGCAGATAAGGAACATTTAAAATCAATGATTAAAGAAGCAATGAATCATAAAGGATATGCATTAGTAGATATAATGCAGCCATGTGTTGTATTTAATAAAGTAAATACCTTTAAATGGTATAAAGATAGGATATATAAATTAGATGATAGCTATGACCCAACTAATAAAATGGAAGCACTTAAAAAAGTAGAGGAATTTGGGGATGAGGGAATTCCAATAGGTATAATATACAAAGATGATAGTAAAGAAAGCTATCATGAAGTACATCCAGTATTAAAAAGTGGAGTTAATTTAATAGATAGAAAATGGGCTGTTGAAGATACAGAAAAGCTTATAGATGAGTTTTTATATAATTAAAAGATAAGAGTTATAAATTAATTTTAAAAATAGGCTGTCGCAGAAAGCTATTTAATTATGCGACAGCCTCTTTTTTATGTAAATTATTCTAAGGTTTTAAAAAAATCTGTGACTTCCTTAGAGTTTCCTCTAAAAATAATTTTATCTTCTATTTTTTCTAAAGAGTATTTATAAAGAGGATCATAGTACTCTTTAAGGAATATTTCTATCCAGCCTTTATGGAAATCAACACTATTAGTAGATAATTGATTTTTATAGGCTAAATTAAGTTCATCTAAAACTACTTTAAATCTATCTCCACCAAGCTTTTTCTTAACTCTATCCATGCTTGAAAATATGTAATTAAACCATTCATTTAATCCCAGTTCTTCTCCAAATTTATTAATATACTCTATTTGAGAATCTATAACATATTCTTTTAATGTATTTTCTACACGCTCTTCTAGGGAAGATTCTAAAAACACTACGTTTCCACTGTGAAAATAGTTAAAAAAGTCTTGAGGAATAAAATTCTTTCCGATGTTTTTGCCTTCATCTTCAAAAATAATATGTTTAAATCCCTTTTCTTTGCACTTAATCAAAGAATAAGCTAAATTATTTTCAAAGTTAATTTGTGTAGGTTGAGGATTGGCATGGGCACCAAAGGATGATCCCCTATGATTAGCTATTCCTTCTAAGTCTATTGAATTTTCTGTTTTTTTCAAAACTATAGTCTTTCCAGAACCTGTGAAGCCTGTTAAAACAATAGGTTTATAATTTTGATTTTCTATAGATAATGAACTAATAAGATAATTACGAAAGGCTTTATATCCACCTTCTAGTCTATAAATATTTCTGCCCAAAGCATCTGTAATCCATTCTTGAGCAATTCTTGAACGTGATCCACCTCTAAAGCAATATAACATAGTAGAGGGATTAGACTTTATAAATTCAATCCAAGAGTTTAATCTATCCTCTTTTACTTTACCTGATACTAATTTATATCCAAGTTTTGTAGCTTCCTCATTTCCTTTTTCTTTATAACAAATGCCTATAATGTGTCTTTCTTCATTATTTAAAATTGGTGAGTTGAAAGAATTTAAAAATGTTCCTTTTTCATATTCTATAGGTGCTCGTACATCTATAAGTGGTATATCTTCTAATACTATTTTTTTAAAGTCATTCATTAATGGGTATTTCATATTAATCACAATTCTTTCCTTCTATTTTTGATATTTATTAATTATTACTATTTTTGGTAGGCTTTATTCAATATTATAAAATTTTATGTATATAAATTGCAATAAAGATTTTACGCTTAATTTAAAAATATAAAGAATAGTTTAATATTTTAATAGTTTAAAAGAAGTATTAACTTGTATAAAAATAAAGATATATTGATAATAATTATAAGAGAATATGAAAGAATATAAACTATAGTAAAATTTATATAAGAAATGTTATGTGACATAGTCACATAAAAAATAATTTTTATATTGTAGAATAGTCACATAATTAAAAAGTTAATTTTATTGGTGGGAGTGAATGTAAAATGTTTGGTTTATTTAATAAAAATTCAGGAAAAGTTATAAATGTAAATGATATTGATAATTTAATAGGGAAAATAGAGTTAATTGATATAAGAGAACCATATGAATATAAAAGCGGAAGTATAAAAAGTGCAAAAAATATTCCAATGGGGGATCTTCTAAATAATCCAGAAAAGTATTTAAAAAAGGATGAAGAATATCACATAGTATGTCAATCTGGGGGAAGAAGCTCAACAGCATGTAATAAGTTAAGAAATCTTGGATTTGATGTAGTTAATGTTGCTGGTGGAGTTGGATCTTATGCGGGAAGCAAGAGAAAATAGTAGATGCTATAGCATAATGAAAAAATGAAAAAGTGAAAGAATTATGGAGAAAACTCCTATAGAAGTTTTTGAAATTAAATTATTTTTAGTAATTTGGAACAAATTATATAATTAATATTATTAATTACTAATTTGGCTTAGGAATAGCCACCAGGAGGGGTTTGTATGAAGAAAAAGATATTAATAGTTGGTGGAGTAGCTGGAGGAGCTTCAGCAGCTGCAAGATTAAGAAGATTAAGTGAAGAAGATGAAATAATAATGTTTGAAAAAGGTCCTCATGTATCATTTTCAAATTGTGCATTACCATATCACTTAAGTGGAATTATTGATGAAGCTGATAAGCTTGTGTTAATGAGTTCTGAAAAGTTTAAAGCTCAATATAATATAGAAGCAAGAGTAAATAGTGAAGTAATATCAATAGATAGAAAAAATAAAGAACTTGAAATAAAGAATACACAAACTGGAGAAGTTTATAGAGAAAACTATGACAAATTAATTGTATCACCAGGAGCAAAGCCAATAGTACCTAATATTCCTGGTATCGAAAAAATTAATATGTTTACTATAAGAAATGTTGTAGATATTGATAAGTTAAATAAATTTATTAAGGAATTAAATATAAAAGAAGTAGCAGTAATTGGAGGTGGATATGTAGGAGTTGAAGTGGCTGAAAATTTAAAAGAAGCAGGATATGAGGTTTCTCTAATAGAAGCTATGGATCAAATATTAAAGCCATTTGATTATGATATGGTTCAAATACTACATAAGGAAATCTATGATAAGGGTGTTAATTTAATTGTTGGAGATAAGGTTTCAAGCTTTGAAAAAGATAAAGTAGTATTATCTTCAGGTAAAAAGGTTAATGCGAAAGCAGTAGTTATGGCAATAGGTGTTTCACCAGAAGTATCATTGGCAAAAGACGCAGGCATAGAACTTGGTGAGACAGGAGCTATTAAGGTTGATAAGAATTATAAAACTAATGATGATGATATTTATGCAGTAGGAGATGCAATTGAAGTATATAATTCATTAACACATTCTATGACAAAATTATCTCTTGCAGGGCCAGCGCTAAAAGAAGCTAGATCAGTAGCAGATCACATAAATGGTAGAAGAGGAATAAATAATGGTTATATTGGATCTTCAGCAATAAAGGTATTTGATTATAATGCTGCTGCAACAGGATTAAATGAGTCTTTAATCAAGGCTTTAAATATGAATATAAACTATGATATCGTAAGACTTATAACTAATGATAAAGTTGGAATAATGCCTGATGCATCACCAGTTCATTTTAAACTTATATATGAAGTTCCAACAGGTAAGGTATTAGGAGCACAAGCAATAGGAAAAGGTGATGTTTCAAAGAGAGTTGATATAGTAGCTACTATGATAAAGCTCGGTGGTACTATTGAGGATTTGAAAGATCTAGAATTATGTTATGCACCACCATATAGTACAGCAAAAGATGTTGTTAATTATGCTGGATATATAGCATCAAATTTATTAAATGGAGATTTTAGGCAGGTTAATGTTGATAAGGTAAGAGAGCTAGTTGAAAGTGGAGCTTATATAATAGATGTAAGAGAAATTAGAGAGTATGAAAATGGGCATATAAAAGGTGCTAAGAATATTCCACTTAGCCAACTTAGAGAAAGAATAAATGAAGTACCAAAGGATATTCCAGTTTACTTACATTGTAGGACAGGTCAAAGAAGTTATAATGCAGCATTAGCATTACAAAATTTAGGTTATAGAAATGTTTATAATGTAACAGGAAGCTTCCTTGGACTATCATTTTATGAATATTTTAATGATAAAACAACTGAAAGAGAAAGTATAGTTACACAATATAATTTTAAATAACTCAAAAGACTTCAGGAAAGTTTTCTTGAAGTCTTTTTCTATTAGTAGGGTTTAGTAGATAAAGGGATAAATCACATGTTTATTTTATGTATTTAATATAAACTTATACATATAATATTTAAAAGTTGTATAAAATTTTTATTTAAATGTGTTAAAATATAGAGTATGAGATAAAATATGTAAAAATTATTTATTGCAATTTGCTTTTATAATAGTATATTTTATTTAAATAAGTAAAAAAACAATATAAGAATGGAGAGTGAAGCTATGAAAAAAGTAGAAGAAAGATTTTTAGAATATGTAAAAATAAATACAAAATCAGATGAAGCAACTAGAGTAACTCCAAGTACAAAGGGACAATTAAATTTAGCAGAAAAGTTATGTAATGAGTTAAAAGAAATAGGATTAAAAGATGCAAAGATAAGTGAGCATGGATATGTTTATGCAACACTAGAAAAAAATTGTAATAAAGATTTACCAGTTATAGGTTTTATAGCTCATATGGATACAGCTCCAGATTATAGTGGAGAAAATGTAAATCCTAAAATTATAGAAAACTATGATGGTGAAGACATTAAGCTAAACGATTCAGTAGTATTATCTCCTAAGTTTTCACCTGAATTAAAGGAATATGTAGGAAAAACATTAATTACTACAGATGGAACTACACTTTTAGGTGCCGATGATAAAGCGGGGATTGCAGAAATTATGACTGCAATGGAATACTTAGTAAATCATCCAGAAATTGAACATGGAACTATAAAAGTAGGCTTTACACCTGATGAGGAAATTGGAGAAGGTGCAGATCACTTTGATGTTGAAGAATTTGGTGCAGATTTTGCTTATACAATGGATGGTGGAAGAATTGGAGAACTTGAATATGAAAACTTCAATGCTGCAGGCGTAAAAGTTCAAATAAAAGGAGTTAATGTTCATCCAGGTTATGCTAAAAATAAGATGCTGAATTCAATTATGGTAGCTAATGAGTTTATAAATAGTCTTCCTTTAGATGAAGTTCCAGAAAAAACTGATAAATACGAAGGCTTTTCTCATCTTACAGATATAGAAGGAACTGTTGAAAATACATCATTAAATTATATTGTAAGAGATTTCTTTGAAGATTCTTTTGAAGCTAGAAAAGAAAAGTTTAAATCTATAGAAAAAGAACTAAATGCTAAATATGGAGAAGGAACTGTAGTTGTAAGTATAAAGGATCAATATAAAAATATGAAAGAAAAAATTGAGCCTGTTATGCATATAGTAGAAAATGCAAAAGAAGCAATGATAGAAGCTGATGTTGTTCCAAATGTTAGACCTATAAGAGGAGGAACTGATGGGGCAAGACTTTCATTTATGGGCTTACCAACTCCAAATATATTTGCAGGTGGTGAAAACTTCCATGGAAAGTATGAGTATGTTCCAATAGAATCAATGGAAAAAGCTGTAGAAGTTATAATTAACATAATAAAAAGATATAGCAAATAATTAAGATTTAGAAGTTGAATTTTTAAGTATTATTTAAATGTAAAAAATAATAATTAAGTTTTTAATGATAAATTAATAGTATTAGTTACTTTAATAATAAAAATAAAAATTACTACAAGCTTTTAATTCTTGTAGTAATTTTTTATAAGTTACTCTATTATATCAGATATATTTTCTTCAGTATCTTTTGGATCAATATTTGAAGAATTAGATGTTGTAGTAGGTTTTTTATTAACAAAATTATTTAGTAAATTAGCTAAATCTACTCCTGTTATATCTTTCAATACTTCAAAACCATTAGCAGTAACATCAGTTACAATTTTAGCAACTTTTGATGCTCCTAGAGATCCACCATTATCTATAACAGTTAATTTATCTATTTGTTCTAATGGACTTGCAACTTCTTTCATTACATCTGGTAATCTATTTACTACCATTTCAACTATTGCAGCTTCTCCATATTTAGCCATTGCTTCAGCCAATCTGTCTTTTGCTTCAGCTTCTGCAATACCTTTTGCTTTAATGGCTTCAGCTTCAGCTAAACCTTTAGCTCTTATAGCTTCTGCATCTGCTTGAGCTTGGATTTTTTTAGCATCAGCTTCGGCTATTGCTCTTACTCTTATAGCTTCAGCCTCAGCTTCAGCTTGTCTAATAGCTTGAATCTTATGTGCTTCTGCAGCGACTTCAACTTCATATTTTTTAGCATCAGCAGGCTTTTTTACTTCTGCAATTAATTTCTTTTCAACAACTAAAGCTTCTTTTTCAGCAAGTTCAGCTTGTTGTTCAGCTAAAATAGAGTTATTTTCAACTTCTTGCAATTTATAGGCTACGTCAGCATTTGCTTTTGCTTTATCTTGTTCAGCTCTAAATGCTTCAAGTTTAATTCTTTTATCTCTTTCACTTTGAGCAATTTCTGCTTCGGCTTCTAGCTTTGCTTTTTGTCCTTCTCTTGTTGCACTAGCAGTTTTAATTTCTGTATCTCTTTTTCTTTCAGCTTCAGCTATATCAGCTTCTGATTTAGCAGCAGCTATTTGAGGCTTAGCTCTATTTTCTAAGTATCCACCTTGAGTACTTATTTTTAAAATTGTATAAGATATTAGGACTAAACCCATTGATCCTAATTCATTTCTTATATCATCTTCAATTCGTTGTTCAAATGAAGCCCTATCTTCATTTATTTGTTCAACAGTTAATGTGGAGATAATACCTCTTAGTTTACCTTCTAATATTTGCTCAACTATAGTTTTTATGACATTTACTGTATTTTTCTCTCCACCACTACAAAATTGCTCTACTGCTTTTAATACGTTTTCGCTATCATTTTTAACTTTTACAACTGCAGTACCAACTATATTAACAAATATACCCTGTTTAGCAGGTGCTTCATTTACATCTGTTGTCATTGAGATATTTTCTAGTGAAATAGTTGAAGATGTTTCTAGTACGGGAATCATTAATCCCCCTCTTCCAAGTAAAACTCTTTTTCGAAGACCTGTAATTACCATTGCTTTATCAGCAGGTACTCTTCTCCAGAAAGATAGAAATACTATTAAAACTATAATTACAATAATTATTATTGGAAGTGCGTTTAATAGTTTTTCAAGAAAAATATCCATTATTATTTCCCCCTTTTATAAATTTAAATTCATATTACATTCATATTTTATCATAAAAATTTAAAAAATATGAGATATTTAGAAAAATAAGGTTAAAATATTTATAGCATGAGTACCTATTATGATATAATAGGTGTAAAATGTTGAAATTTATATAGTGAAATAAAAAAATATGAAATATGTTAATTGTAATAAAGACTATATATTTAAATTAAAGTGTTTTAATAATAAGGAGAAATTAAAAAGTTGAAACAGAAATTTAAAAAAAGTTTGTTAATACTATTAATAGTTTTATTTGTTCCGTTATCTTATCTTGAATTTCTATAAAGATTCTAAATATAATATTATATTAGTAAGAGTTTTCTAAAATATTTAATAGCAAAAAATTTCTTAAGAAGTTAATGAATAGGTAGCAAAAAAATATGTATTGAATATAAGTAGAAGAAAATAATATTTTAGGAGAAAATTATGATAAATATTCTATTGGTAGTAGCATTAATTTTGGGATTTATATTAATTAAATATGGAAGAAAGAGTATGAAGAAGTTAATTACTTACTTAGGTTTAATAATAGTAATTGCTTCGGCTATTTGTATAATGCAAGAATTTTTCACTGATCTTATGTATGGTGTTACTAGTGTATTAGAAGAAATTTAAGTGCTATTTATATAAATAATAAATTTCATGATGTGCATATTATGCGCATATTAGAAGAGAGATTTAGAAATATTTATAATTAACATTTTTTTAGTTATAGATTATTAAATTTATAGAGGTGTGTAAATTGAAAAAGATTGAGATGTTTTTATTAAAATTAAACAAGTTTATTGATTTAATTAAAGCTAAGTACATGATTATTTTTAAACAGAAAACTTATAAAGGTGAAAAATATAATATTAATTATGTTTTTGAGAGAAATAAGAGTTCTAAGGATTTACTAATAATATTTACAGCATGTACAAAAGTTGGTCAAAAGGCAAGATATAACTATGTTAAAACTGTAGAAAATTTTAAGTGTAATAAACTTTTTATTTTAGATGATTTTGGATTTGACTTTAGAGGGGCATACTATTTAGGAAAAAATAAAGATTTTGCAATAGAAAAGGATGTAAATTCTTTGATAAATGAAATAACAAAAGAAGTAGAAGTAAAAAAAATGATTTTTATGGGATCTAGTAAAGGTGGATATTCGGCTTTATATTTCGGATTACCAAGAAAAGATAGTATAATTATTACGGGAGCACCACAGTATAGGTTAGGTAGTTATTTAAATTTACCAGGCCATAAGAAAATTCTTGAATATATAATGGGAGATACTAGCATAGAATCTATAAAAATTTTAGATAATTTAATGCAAAATGTTATAGAATCTAATAAGGAAAATAATAATTCTATATATCTTCACTATTCAAATAATGAAGAAACTTATGAATCAGATATAAAGCCTTTAATTGAGGAAATAAATAGACATAATTTTAATAGGTATTATGATTTACATGACTATAAAAATCATGCGGATTTAACAAGGTATTTTCCGAATTTTGTTAAAGATACACTTAAAAAATATTTATAGATAGTATGAATTATAGGTTGTATTAAGGAGGATATTAACTTGAATAATAAAAATATTATAAAGGAAATAAGGGGGCTAATTTTAACTATATTAGGAAGTGTAATAATAGTATCATTAATAAATACAGAAGTGTTAGCAAGTGCTAAAGTCCAGCAAGAATCAATGGAGAACACATTATATAATGATGAAAAACTTATAGTTGATAAAATTAGCTACAATTTTACAACACCTAAAAGAGGGGATATTATAATATTTTTTGATAATGAAGAAAAAGGTAATGTATTTGAAGAAAGTTATAAATATTTAAAAGAAATAGCTTCAATATCATATAATACTGACACTAGAACTAGACTAGTCAAAAGAGTAATAGGTGTTTCTGGAGATGAAATAGATATAAAGGATGGTTATGTGTATTTAAATGGCGATATGCTAGATGAAACTTATGTTAAAGGTAGTACATACATTAGAAATATAGACTTTCCAATTAAGGTAGAAGAAAATACATTGTTTGTGCTTGGAGATAATAGAGAAAAAAGCAGAGACAGTAGGGAGTTTGGACTCATTAAGATAAATCAAGTTGAAGGAAAAGCTATATTTAGGTTATCACCATTTAGTAGATTTGGAGCTATAGAATAAAATTATGATATATATTAAATTTCAAATAAATTTTAACTAAATAATCAATCTCAGGAAGTGGATAGTATTATTATATTATTCACTTTTTAATTATTACGAATATATTATAATTTCCCAAATATGTTTTAGTTATAAACACATTTAGTTATAATTAAGATGACCATAGTTCTTAACAG
>OGST01000169.1_pt1 | contig 60090 bp, 51 predicted proteins | sample 1574021 | NCBI WGS metagenome assembly OGST01 (sample SAMN03295847, study PRJEB24534) | human gut metagenome | isolation source: fecal sample 7 from infant 6 | host: Homo sapiens | place: USA: Pittsburgh, PA | collected 2014-07 | reverse complement strand
CACCAGCCTTCCAAGCTGGATACCCGGGTTCGATTCCCGGTACCCGCTCCATTTTAAAAAATATAATATGCACCATTAGCTCAGTTGGTAGAGCACCTGACTCTTAATCAGGGAGTCCAGGGTTCGAATCCCTGATGGTGCACCAAGCATCGATTTATAATCGATGCTTTTTTTTAGAGATTTTTTGGAAGACTTCATAATTTTATTGAAGTCTTTTTTTTATTAAAATTAAATAAAGAAGTATTTCTTTTATAACTCTTAAATTCTAAACATATTAATATTCTTTAATTAATAAACATATAGGGGGATATTATTAATTAAATAGTAACCTACAAAAGATTTAAGTATTTTATAAAAATTTAGTTTTTAATAAATATTAATTTTTTAGGTAAAAAGGTATATAAACTAAAGTTAGAAGGAAATAAGAAAGAGGGTATTATAATGATTGAAGGAGATAAGAGGCTAAATATTGTTTTTACTGGAGATAGTATAACTCATGGGCCACTTCATACTAAAGGATATAGAAGTTATACAGAACACTTTAGAGAAAGATTAAAAGAAAAGTTTAAAAACAATATTGTTAAAGAGCATATTAGGGTTTTTAATACAGGGGTGTCAGGAGCTACAACTAGAGATATAATAAGAGATTTTAATATCTGTGTAAATATATATGACCCTGATATTGTTTTTATAATGATTGGAATGAATGATTCATCAAATGAAATTGTTCCTTTAGAAGAATATAGAAAAAATATATTAGAACTTATTAATAAAGTTAGAGGAATTGGAGCAATACCAATCCTTCAAACAAGTAACATAATAAAAATGGATTTAAGTAGGAAAAGTCTTAAATTTTATATGGATGTTGCTAGAGAAGTTGCTAGAGAAAATGCTGTAATGATAATAGATCATTATAGTCATTGGGAGGACTTAGAGAAAGAAAATTCTAATATTAAAAATGAGCTTCTTAGTGATTTGATACACCCTAATGAAAAGGGGCATTTAGAAATGGCTAAATTTATTTTTAAGGAGTTAGATATTTTTGAAGAAGAAAGTTATATCTGTAATTTATGTTATCCAATAAAAGCAGAAAATTATTTTGAAGGAAAAGTTCATAGTGAATATAATCAAGAAATTCTTAATACTATAAATAATAAAACTTCATTACAAGAAGAATTGATTAAATCTAATAAAGAAAATTTAAATGATAATTTAGAAGCTATAATAAATTTAATAAATGAAGATGAAAAGGGTATATGGGTGTTTTTAGGGGATGGAGATACAAATGGTACAGGAGATACCTTTGGTTATAAAAATTATGTTGAATATGTTGAAGAGAGAATTAGATGGGAATTAAATGATGAATGTATAAATAAAAGGGAAAAATTTATGATTAATTTTGGTACAGAAAAAGTTAATTCAGAATATTTAATGAATAACTTCGAAGATTTAGTATCAAAATATAATCCTAAAGCTGTTTTTATTATGATTGGAGGAAATGAAAAAATTAATCCAGAGGAATTTAAACATAATTTAGTTAATATAGTAAGCAAGGTTAAAAATATAAACTCAATACCTATATTACAAAGTCCAATAAAAAATGGAAGAGATATAGAAGGGTATGTAAAAGTTATAAGAGAGGTTTCTAAGGAAGAGGAAATATTCTTAATAGATCATTATGAGTATTGGGATAGGTTAAGCAAAGTTCAAAAAGAGCTTATAGAATCATGGTTAGTAGAAGGAAGAGCAAATCATAGGGGACATTTAGAAATAGCTAAGAAAATTTTTAAGGATTTAAGAATATATGATCATAATAGTTTAATATGTGGTTTTACCATAAAAAAATTTTAGTATATTAATTAATAAAAATAAAGCTGCATCAAAACTGAAGTAGCTTTGATACAGCTTTCTATATACAACTTATTGCTTTTTGCAATATGAAATCTTCTATATATTCTTCTGAATAAACTTTTCTTCCCATGAGATTAAATATTAAATCATCACTAGAGTATCCTTCTTTATAAAGTTTTAGGTTCTTAGTTAATTTTTTTAAAGAACCAGGGGTAAGACCTAACATAATTTTTATGTCATTACCAGTGTAAAAACTTTTTATAAAGAGTTCTCTTAGGTTGTTTTGCATTTCAAGTTTATAATTTAAATCTATAACTTTGTCTCTATGTGGGCCTATTTTAGACCTGTGATGTTTTTTACACAAATACTTGTAATTAAGTTTAAAATCTAAACCGCCTTCTGACCTATGAACTATGTGATGAACATCTGCATAATCACCACAAATTTCACAATAATAAGACATATAATCCTCCTTAACATTTTAATACCCATTTATAGTAATAAAATAGCATAAAAAAACAGTTTAATCAATATAACGGAGCTTTTCAGATAAAGATTAAGGTATACAAAGGAATTTAGTATTTTTTACACTTTGCTGTTAAAAAAAGTTAGCAATATAATTAAAATATAAAGGATATGAGGGGGTTTTGAGATGCATAACTTATTTCATAGAAGATCAAAGATAGAAGAAAATCCCGAGAAATTTTGGAGGGAATTAATAACAAAAAATGAAACCCTAAAAGGAAGAATGTTTAAGGATGAACCTATAACTGAAGATACGAAATACCTACATTATGTAATATTCAATAGAAAAGTTGGATTTCAAAATGTTTGGGTTATGGTACCTAACTTTAACAGATTAATAGAATTTATAGAGTATGTATTTATGCCAGAAGCATACTATAAATGGGTTGAAGGGAAAAAGAAATTAATAACTCATATACCTTCAATTGATGTAGAAAAAATAATTTCTATGATAAATCGAAAATCAACAGAAGAAGAAAAAGAAAAAATGAAAAATGACATTGTAGCATTAAGAAAATTAAAAGGGTTAAGTGCTGATAATGGAATGAGGAAAATAAAAATATTCTGTAGTAGATTTAATAATAACTGGCTTGGAAATGATGATGAGTTTTTATACTTAAAAGCTTTTGGCAGTGCTGAAGAGCTAGGAAAGTTTGTAGTAGAAACTAATCTTCAAACAGATAGTGAGGATTCATATGAAAAAACTATAGGAATGACTACAGAAGAATGGTTTAAAGTTTGTGAAAATGCTCATAAGAATAAAGAAGATGAGGAAAAATTTAAAAAAGTTTTATTTAAACACTTAGAAGATATTGTATAAAATTAAATTTTCTTGATATTTTAAAACTGAAATCGCTTAGTATTAATAAAAATATAAAATAAATTGAAAAAAATGTTGACATTTTTTTAATAACTATGTATAATAATTTTTGTTGATTCAAGTTTGTATCTTTAGCTCAGCTGGATAGAGCAACGGCCTTCTAAGCCGTGGGTCAGGGGTTCGAATCCCTTAAGGTACACCATACTGGGATATCGCCAAGCGGTAAGGCAACGGACTTTGACTCCGTCATTCGCAGGTTCGAATCCTGCTATCCCAGCCAGTTTTTTAACTTGGTTTAAAAACTTGACAGCATATTAACAGTATGTTAATATATAAACATACTAAGCGGGTGTAGTTCAATGGTAGAACACCAGCCTTCCAAGCTGGATACCCGGGTTCGATTCCCGGTACCCGCTCCATTTTTTTAAGTTTTACTGTAAAATTATTTTAAAAAATACAATATGCACCATTAGCTCAGTTGGTAGAGCACCTGACTCTTAATCAGGGAGTCCAGGGTTCGAATCCCTGATGGTGCACCAAGCATCGTTTTATAAGCGATGCTTTTTTTATTTTACATAAAAGTATGGATACATTTGATATAAAAAAATTAAATTAATATAATACTAGGTAATAAGAATTTTATTTAAAAGCAGATTTTTAAGGGGAGATAGAAATGAAACCTATGAATAAGATTGCTGCTATTCATGATATTTCATGCTATGGGAGGGCAGCATTAGCAACAATAATACCTATATTATCTTCAATGGGGAATCAAGTATGTCCACTTCCAACAGCAGTATTGTCAACACATACAGATGGATTTGGAAAACCAGCAATTAGAGATTTAAGTGATTTTATATATGAAACCAAAGATCATTGGAAAAGACTTAACTTAAATTTTCAATGCATATATAGTGGATATTTAGCTGATCCTAATCAAGTTAAATTTGTTGAAAGATTTATAGAAGATTTTAAGAAAGAGAATACTTTAGTAGTTATAGATCCTGTTATGGCTGATAATGGTAAGCTTTATGATGGTATGAGTGAAAAAATGATTGAAGAAATGAGAACTTTAATAAAAAGTGCAGATATAATCACTCCAAATATTACAGAAGCTTCTTTTCTTTTAGGAAAAGAATATAAAGAATCTCTAAATGAAGATGAGATAAAAGAATATTTAGTAGCTCTAGGAGATTTAGGACCTAAAATAAGTATAATAACAAGTGTAACAAGTTCAAGAGGAAATGAATATATTGATACTGTACTCTATGATAGAGAAGAAAAAATGTTTTATACCTATTCTCATAAAAGAATAAATGCTTTTTATTGTGGAACAGGTGATGCTTTTGCCTCATTGCTAATAGGATGGATATTAAGAGGGGAAAGTATTGAAAAAGCATTGGAGAAGTCATGTAATTTTATTGCAGAAGCTATAGAATATAGCGAAAAGTTTGATTATCCTCCAAATGAAGGAATATTACTTGAAAGTTTGTTATATAAATTAATAAGTAAATAAATTATTAAAGTCAAAAAAATAAATTGACAAAGTAATTTTAGAATGATACTATTAAAAAAACAAAATTTAATAAATCTTATCAAGAGAGGTGGAGGGACTGGCCCTGTGAAACCCAGCAACCGGTAATTCTTTGCGGTTAAAACAATGCTGATTTTAAAATGAAAAAATCAGTAGTAATTTCCTATGCAAAGATTTATAGCGGTGCTAAATCCTGCGGTAGAAACTGAGAGATAAGAAAGAGAGTCTGTAAGAATAATAACTTCTATCCTAGGATAGGAGTTTTTTTATTTTGTAGGATAAAGGATAGATTTATTAAATGGATTAGGAGGAGAGAAAATGAAAAAAGGAAAGTTTTCAGCATTATTACCATTAATAATTTTTGTATCGATTTATTTGGGAACTTCATTAGTAATGAAAGATTTCTACTCTGTATCTGTTTTAGTTCCAGGAATAATTGCAGTTTTATTTGGAATATTTACAAATAGAAAAAGAGGACTTGAAAAGAACATAGAGATATTTTGTAAGGGGGCTGGTAATAGTAATATAATTTTAATGTGCTTAATCTTTATATTAGCTGGTGCCTTTGCAGAGGTTGCTAAAAATATGGGAGCTGTAGAATCTACAGTAAATTTAGGGCTAACAATATTACCTAAAAATATATTAGTAGCAGGAATATTTATAATATCATCATTTATAGCTATATCTTTAGGAACATCAATGGGAACAATAGCTGCTATAGTTCCAATAGCAATGGGAATTTCAGATAAGACTAATATAGCATTACCACTTATAGTTGGGGCAGTAGTAGGTGGAGCTATGTTTGGGGACAATCTATCAATGATTTCTGATACAACAATAGCAGCAACAAAAACTCAAGGATGTGAAATGAAGGATAAGTTTAAAATAAACTTTAAGGTTATATTACCAGCTGCTATCTTAGTAATTGTAATATATACATTCTTAGGAAGTGGGGCTAATACATCAGTAGGCCAATACGATTATAATTTTATTAAGATTATTCCTTACTTAGGTATTTTAATAGCTGCATTAATGGGGGCTAATGTAATTGCTATATTATCAGGTGGGATAGTATTAGCTGGAGCAATTGGATTCTTTACAGGATCTTTAGATTTAAAGACTTTCTTTACTTCAATATCAACTGGTATAGGGGGAATGAGTGAACTTATATTAATTTCAATAATAATTGGGGGAATTGTTGAAATAATAAAAGAAAATGGTGGTATAGACTATGTATTAAACTTAGTTACTAAGAGAATCAATGGCAAAAAAGGGGCTGAATTTGGTATTGGATTATTAGTAAGCTTAGTTGATGCATGTACTGCAAATAATACTATTGCTATAGTTACAGTTGGACCTTTAGCAAAGGATATTTCAGATGAATATAACTTAGATTCAAAAAGAATTGCAGGAATATTAGATATGTTCTCTTGTGCAGTTCAGGGAATAATTCCATATGGAGCACAATTAATGTCAGCGGCGGCCTTAACTGGATTAAGTTCATTTGAAATAATGAAATTTTTATTCTATCCATATTTAATGGGTATAAGTGCAATAGCATTCATAGCATTTTTCCAAAAGAAAGAAAGTGCTGAAAAAAGTGGGGAGTTAAATGCTATAGCAGTTGAATAAAATATTAAAAAGCAATAAGCATTAAAAAGGGGATTTATATAAAAGGGGTTTAATAAATTTTAGTATAAAGTAAAAAAAGATAGGCTATAGAAAATAAAACTTACAAACAATATGAAGAGGATATTTAATAATTCTCAAAATATGTTTGTAAGTTTTATTAATTGGGCCTATTTTTTTATTTTATTAAAAGACAAATACTTTGAGATGAGATTCCTTCTCCAGAACCAGTAAAACCAAGTCCTTCCTCAGTAGTTGCTTTAACATTTATTTGATCTAAGTCTATATTTAATGCTTTAGCTATATTTTCTCTCATAGTAGGTATATGAGGGGCCATTTTTGGTCTTTGAGCTATTATAGTTGCATCTATATTTGATATTTTGTAGTTATTTTTATTTAAAAGTTCACCTACAAATTCTAGAAGTTTTATGCTATCAGCACCTTTATATTTAGGATCTGTATCTGGGAAATGCTTTCCTATATCTCCTAAAGCCGCTGCTCCTAATAGTGAATCCATTATTGCGTGTAATAATACATCAGCATCTGAATGGCCTAAAAGTCCTTTTTCATAAGGAATTTTTACTCCACCTAATATTAAATCTCTATTTTCAACTAATTTATGAACATCATATCCCATTCCTATTCTCATTTTTATCACCTCTTAGATTTATTTTTTCAATGAAAATTTATTTTTATGATTTCATTATATATAATTCTGTTATGTTATCAAAGCATCAATATCTATTAAAGAAAATTAAACTTAATTGTAACAAAAATATAGCTTTATAAGATTAAAATCTTTATATGTTTTAATTATGTAAAAGATGTATTTATAATATAAAATTTTATATAGATATCATGGGGGCTATGGTATAATAAATTGAGATTTAATTAAAGAGAATAGCTTATAATAATTGATTAGAAATAATTTTAGTATGTAGTAATATTATTAGAAGCTTTATGTAAAAGGGATTTAAATAGAAAGGGTGAATTGAGAAGTGTGGGGAAAAATTAGAAATGTATTAGGTATTCTTTTAATAGTGGCAGGAGTATCACTTATTGGAGTAACTATTTGGATGAAATATGATACTTATAGACAGCAGCAAGCTGTTTTAGATAGTTTTAGAAATTTACAGTTTGATGTTCCAGAGGGTGAAAAGAAAGATACTGATGTGTTAGAAGAAGAAAATACTAAAGAAAATAGCGATGAAAAGAATAAAGTTGATAAGGTTGAAGTTGAAAAAGACAAAAAGCCAGAAAAAGCACAACTTGAAGAGGGAAAAGGAATTGGTATTTTAAATATTCCAAAGATAAACTTAGAAATAGGTATAATAGAAGGCGTTAGATATGAAGATATAAAGTATGTAGTAGGTCATTTTCCCGGGTCACCAATGCCAGGGGAAAAAGGTAATTTCTCCATAGCAGGACATAGAATATCATATTTTGGACAAGCTTTTAAGGATATTGATAAGCTTGAAAAAGGGGATAAAGTCAAAGTTACTTACAATGGAAAAGAATATACTTATGAAATAACTGATATGTATGAGGTTACTCCAAATGAAACTGAGGCTTTAAATCCAACAAAAGATGCTACTATAACTATAGTTACATGTACAACTGACGCTAAAAATAGGGTTATAGTAAAAGGAAAGTTAGTGGAATAAGACTGGGTTTTTGCCTTAGTCTTATTTTTTATAAAATATACATAAAGGAGTGTCGCTTGAGTGAGTGAAGTAACTTTTAGAAAAGATAAATATATGTTTTCTACTAGAAATATAAAGAAAAATTTAGATAAAAACATATTGAAAAAAGAAATAAGTACTTTCATAAAAGAGCTTAGAAAATTTAAAGTTGATTTAAAAAGTCTTTCAAGTGAAGAATTTAATCTTGAGGAAAGAAATCTAATTCTTAATATAGCCTATTTCCTAGTAGATGAAGAAGTATTATTAAGAAAGATAATAAATAGAAGAGAGTTAAAAACAAAGGTTATAGCTAAAAAAACAGGATTTAGTAATGAAAAGATTATAAGTTGGTCAAATTATTTAATAGCTTATTTAATTTTATTATATAATGCAGATTATACAAATTTAGCTATGTATTTAAATATAAATTTTAAGGACTTAGAAAACCTAGCTGTTATAAAGGGCACAAAAGGGGAAGAGATTGTCCATAAAGGTTTAGTTATGTTAGAAGGTAAAAAGAGTACCATAATATTAACTAAAGAAGGACAATTTATAAGAATAAAAACAAGATGTGAAAATAAGGTTGGAGAAGAATTATCAGGAAAAGAGAAGAAAACTTTAAGACATTACAAGACCTTAATAGTTAGCGTGGCTTTAATTGCATTTGTCCTTATAGGAAGTGTTACTTTTCTTTATAAACAACAGGAAACTACCATATTAATTCAAGGAACATCAAAGGTTAAAATTGGATTGAATAGGTTTGATAGAATAGTTTATAGTTATTCTCCAACAGAAAAGGGAACTATATTAATAACAGAACTAAAATTAGAAAACAAGAAATTTGAAGATGGTATGATCTCAATTTTAAAAGGTTTTGAAGAAGAGGATATGCTTCCTCCTAATAGAATTGTGGATGTTTATATAACTGGAAAAATGGTTGATACTGTAGATTTAAATAAGGTTACAGAATATGTTGAGAGTATAAATAAGGATGATAATGCAAAGAATAATTTTAGAATAAAAATAAATAATTCAGGATATGAGAAGAAAAATTAATTAAGGAAAGGATTATTTATAGTGAGAAAAGCATCAAAAAATAACAATAGAAGAGATAAGAGTTTATCTAATAAAAAGTTTAAGAGTGAAGATAAAAATTTAAATAAAACTAATAAAAATAATAAACAAAAAGTAGCTAAAAAGGCTTCAGTAAAAAATACTATTATAGTATCAAATAAAAATGAAATAAGAGATAAAGTTAGATTAAATAAATATATAAGTGAAACAGGATTTTGCTCAAGGAGAGAGGCTGATAAGCTTATAGAACAAGGAAGAGTTAAGATAGATGGGCTAAAGGCTACAACTGGTATGAAGGTTTCTAAGGGGCAAAGTGTATCTATTGATGGAAAACCTCTAAAGGTTGAAAATGAACTAGTTTATATAGCTTTAAATAAGCCTGTTGGAATAACTTGTACTACTGAGAGCAAGATAAAAGGTAATATAGTTGACTTTATAAATCATGAAAAAAGAATTTTCCCAATAGGAAGACTAGATAAGGATTCTCAAGGATTAATATTTATGACTAATGATGGTGATATAGTTAATAAGATATTAAGAGCGGGAAATAATCATGAAAAAGAATATATTGTTACTGTAAATAAACCTATAACTCATGAGTTTATAAAAGGAATGAGCAATGGAGTGCCTATACTAGGAACAGTTACTAAGAAATGCTTAGTTAAGAAAGAAAGCAAAAACTCATTTAGAATAATATTAACTCAAGGTTTAAATAGACAGATAAGAAGAATGTGTGAGTATTTTGGATATGAGGTCAAAAAATTAGAAAGAATAAGAATAATGAATGTTAGCCTAGGAAACCTAAAGATAGGATCTTGGAGATACTTAACTAAGAAAGAGTTAGCTGAAATAAACAGGTTAACAGAAAACTCTTCAAAGACTGAAGAGGCTTCAATTTAATAATTAAGATATATATCAAAAGTTAATAATAAAACTTACAAACATATTCCGAGAATTACTAGATTTCGCTAAGAATTTATAATCATTACTCCAAAGATATTACTAAAGCTTCGAAACTTGCTATGCTTCGAACAGTCTCAGCTTTTTAACGTAATATCTTCTCCGTAATGATTTAAATTCTAAAGCTCATCTAGATATTCTCTTCATACTGTTTGTAAGTTTTATTAAAACATGCCTTGATATAGCATTTAAACTTTTACTTTACTTATATAAAGATAATGCTTTTTCGATAAAGGTCATTATCTTTTTTTCGTATAGAATTTTATTAACTTCTAAGGCTTCAGCATGTTTGGCACCTTCAACTAGGTAAAGTTCTTTATAGCCTTTAGCTTTAGCTTTGTATAAATCTACAGCCATATACCATGGGACAAAATAATCTTCTTTTCCATGTATAAACATCATTGGTAATGAAGTTGAAGATACTATATCTATAGGTACTATTTTTTTCATAGAAAATTTAGCTTTAGTTTTCATAAAGAAGTTTGCAAATATAAGGCTTGGACGAAGAATTTTTCTAACAAGTCTATTTTTATATGCATGTGTTATTTGAAATCCTATAAGTTCGTGAAAGTTAGAGTAACCACAATCTTCAATTACAAATTTTATGGAATCATTTAGAGGAATAGTCTCCATAACTGTTCCAGCTCCCATTGATTCACCATGAAGACCTAAAATTATATCATTGCCAAATCTAGATTTTAAGTATTCTATCCACATGTTTACATCATATTTTTCGTAAAAACCATATGTGGAATATTTTCCTTCACTTTTTCCATGTCTTCTTTGATTTACTATAAGAACATTAAAGCCATTTTTATAGAATATATCAAAATATTTTAAAGAACCAACATAACAAATAGAAACTCCATGGACTAATACTATAAATTTGTTTGTAGGATTTTCATTCATTATAAGTGTTGAGGTTAAATTAAGACCATCAAAGGATTTTAAAGTAATATCTTCCTTAGAAGCAGAATTATATAAGGCTTCGTCAAAAAGATTATTTTCTACATATCTAGTATAACTTTTCTCTATATCGTGAAGTTCTCTAGTTACAGTAGATTTAAATATATATAGACCTGTTGCTAAAAAAAAGACAATAACTATAATAGCAATAATTATCAATATAATAAGATAGGTCACTTATATCACTCCAATCAGCTTTTAATAGATTTTATTTATACATTATACATAATTATAACACTTAAGAGAAAAATAAAATTAGCCAAATATAAAGTGGAGGTTTATTTTATGAAATTTAAAAAAATTTTTTTATGCCTTATGTCATTACTTCTTATTTTTTCTACTGTAGTTTTAGGAGAAGAAATAAATAAAATAGAAGTTTTAGAAAAATCTATAGAAGAAAATACTGACAAGTATGAAATTAAAGTAAAATATCCAATAATTCAAGGTGGAGAAAAAGAGGTTACAGATAAAATAAATAAAATTGTAGAGGATTATACTTTAAATTGGATAAATGACATTAAGTTATTAGGAGAAGAGTACAGCAAAGAATATGAAAAGGCAGGAAAAGAAATGCCTAAAATGGAGGCATATAGTCTTTTTGAAGCATTTAATACAGATGAAGTAATTAGTTTACCTGTTTCATATTATCAATATACTGGTGGAGCTCATGGATTAACGACTAAAGTAAGTTATAATTATAATCTTAAAACAGGAAAAGAGATTAAACTAAAAGATTTGTTTAAAGAAGGATTTGATTATAAAAGTATAATTGATAAAAAGGTACGAGAGGATATTGAAAAAGAGAAGGAGCTTTATTTTGATAATGGAGCTTTGTTTAAGGGAGTTAATGAAAATCAAGCCTATTATTTAAATAGAGATGGAATTATAGTGTATTTTCAGCAATATGAAATTGCTCCATACTCTTCAGGGATTAGAGAATTTAAAATTCCTTATGGAGAATTAAAGGAAGGATTAATTTATAAATTAGGAAATTAATATTAAGAGCGTGTATCAAAGTATATTTATTATTAAATTTTGATACACGCTTTTTGTGATTAAATTTAAAAGGATATATTTTATTATTAAATAAAATAGGGATATAATAAATTAAAAAAAGGAATTGGAATAATGAGGGAGGGGAAATTCTATGGAAACCTTAAGAGAAAAAATAAATAAACAGAGGGAATATTTTAGTACAGGTGAAACTAAGGATATAAATTTTAGAATAGAGAAACTAAAGAAGTTAAGAGATGTTTTAAAAAGTGAGGAAGAGAAAGTTTTTGAAGCCTTAAAAAAAGACTTAATGAAATCTAGCTTTGAATCCTATGTTACAGAAGTAGCAATGGTATATGATGAAATAAATATGCACATTAAAAACATAAAAAAATGGAGCAAAAAAAGAAGAGTAAAAACTCCATTAGTACAATTCCCAGCAAAAAGTTTTATACAGTTAGAACCTTATGGAGTTGTTTTAATAATAGGCCCTTTTAATTATCCTTTTATGCTTACAATGGATCCTTTAATTGGAGCAATAGCAGCTGGGAACACAGCAGTTATAAAGCCCTCTGAATCAGCACCAGAGACATCTAAAATTCTTAAAGAAATATTAGAAAAAGTATTTGATGAAAAGTATGTTCTTCATGTTAATCCAGAAAGGGGAAAAGAAGTTGTAGAAGAACTTTTAAAAGAAAAATTTGATTATATTTTCTTTACTGGAAGTGCTACTGTAGGAAAAATAGTAATGAAGGCAGCTTCTCAATATTTAACCCCTGTAACTTTAGAACTTGGAGGAAAAAGTCCTTGTATTATTGATAAGGATTGTAAGTTAGAATTAGCAGCTAGAAGAATAGTTTGGGGAAAATTATTGAATTCAGGACAAACCTGTGTTGCACCAGATTATTTATATGTTCATAAGGATATTGAAGAAGAATTTATAAAAAAATTAGAGGAAGAAATAAAAAATCAATTTGGAGATAATCCTTTAGAATCTGAAGATTATTCTAAAATGGTAAATGAAAGAGAATTTAATAGAGTACTTTCATATATAGATAAAGAAAAATTAGTTTTTGGAGGGAATTATAATAGAAAAACTTTTCAAATAGAACCAACTATATTAAAAAATGTAACTTGGAATGATCCTGTTATGGAAAGAGAAATTTTTGGGCCTATATTTCCAATTTTACCTTTTGAAAATTTAGATGAGGTAATAAGATTAGTAAATAGCAAGGATAAGCCTTTAGCAATATATTATTTTTCAGAGGATAAAAATAAAATTGAAAAAGTTCTTAATAGTACATCATCAGGAGGAGTAACAATAAATGACACCTTAGTTCACGTATCATCCTCATATTTACCTTTTGGTGGAGTTGGAAATAGTGGTATGGGAGAATATCATGGTAAGTATAGTTTTGACTTATTTTCCAATAAAAAGGGCGTTATGAATAGAAAAACATTCTTAGATTTAAAAATTAGGTATGCTCCTTTCCAAAATAAGTTAACAATTGTTAAAAAAATCATGAAATAAATAAAAAATGAATGAATATGAGTGGATTTGTATGGAAATGATTAAAAAAGTTATGTATAATATACTTAAAGATTGTATATGTTTTCAATGAGCGGATAAAAAGTATTTAAAATAAAGTGTTCAATTTATACTAAAAACATATAACTAAATTAGGAATACAATCTTTGAAAGTTACGTCTATGTACTAATGCCTGTTATTTATAGATGAACTTCTGACAAGCCAATAAGGGTATGATAAGCATATTTAAGATTAAGTTTTTAAGCTTTAAGGTTTGGGGGAGCCTTCTAGTACAATTACTATTGAAAATATGAGTAAATTTTATTTTAAACTTAAGAATAAGAAATTGTTCTTACATGAATTTTATAAGCTTCGACGGGGAAGAAGCTAGAATATCTTTCGACTTATGAATAGATATTAGGGTATTTATATTGAGAAATTATTTTTATTATTGAATTTTGAGAGAATTTATTAAGTATGGTCATTTAAAGGGGACGTTATGAGTTTAAATTAAAATTTATACAGTTATATTTATAATATTGGTTTGCGAAAAAAGGTCTAAGTTATACTTAGATCTTTTTTTCTTGAAATTAACCACCTTTTTTGGAATTAAGCCACATAAGAACCCTAGAAAAAAGTTTTTTTAAAATATACAATTAAGTAGAGAAAAAGTTTACAAAGGTATAGGGGGTTTTCACATGAAATATACTTTCCCAGAAAACTTTTGGTGGGGAGCTGCAACTTCAGGACCTCAGTCAGAAGGTAGGTTTAATAAAAAACATGATAATGTATTTGATCACTGGTTCGATATAAATCCAGAGTTATTTCACAATGGTATAGGACCAAATATAGCATCAAATTTTTATAATAGTTACAAAGAAGATTTAGCAATGCTAAAAGAAATTGGGTTAAATTCATTTAGAACTTCAATTCAATGGACAAGGTTAATTAAAGATTTTGAAACTGGTGAGCCAGATGAAGATGGAGTAAGATTTTATAATGGTGTAATAGATGAATGTTTAGAAAATGGAATAGATATAATCATGAATTTACATCACTTTGATCTTCCTGTTGAATTATATGATAAATATGGTGGATGGGAATCAAAGCATGTCGTAGAATTATTTGCGAAATTTGCTAAGACTGCCTTTAGTTTATTTGGTGATAGGGTTAAAAAATGGGCTACATTTAATGAACCTATAGTTATTATTGAAGGACAGTTTTTATATAAATGGCATTATCCTTGTATAGTTGATGGAAAAAGAGGGCTTAAAGCTGCCTATAATATAGCATTAGCTTCTGCTAGAGCCATAGAAGAGTATAGAAAATTAGGACAAGATGGAGAAATAGGAATAATAGTTAACTTAACGCCAGCATATCCAAGAAGTGAGTCAAAAGAAGATTTAAGAGCTGCTGAAATTGCCAATGCTTTCTTCAATGAGTTATTCTTAGATCCAGCAACTAAGGGAGAATTTCCTAAGAATTTAGTTAAGGTTTTAGAAAAAGATGGAGTAATGTGGAATTCAACTAAGGAAGAATTAGAGGTTATAAAAAATAATACTGTGAATTTCTTAGGGGTAAACTACTATCAACCAAGAAGGGTTAAAGCTAGAGAAGAGGACTATGGTGGAGAAACATGGGCTCCAGAAAAATATTTTGATAATTATGACATGCCAGGAAAGAGAATGAATCCTCATAGAGGATGGGAAATATATCCTAAGGCAATTTATGATATAGCTAAAAATGTACAAGAGAACTATGGCAACATAAAATGGTTCATTTCAGAGAATGGAATGGGTGTTGAAGGCGAAGATAAATTCAAAAATGCTGAAGGTATAATTGAAGATGATTATAGAATTGAATTCATAATAGAGCATTTAGAATGGCTTCATAAGGCTATTGAAGAGGGTTCAAATTGTGTGGGATATCACTTATGGACTCCAATAGATTGTTGGTCATGGTTAAATTCATATAAAAATAGATATGGATTTATATCATTAGATTTAGAAACTCAAAAGAAAACTATTAAAAAATCAGGAAGGTGGATAAAAGAAGTTTCTAAGAATAATGGTTTTTAAAACTTTGAATTTACTTAGCTTAGATCAGTTCTAAAATAAATTTTCTAAGTTAATATAACTACGCAAAAAGTTTTTTATTATAAAATTATAAATAAAATAAATTAATATGAATAAATGAGGAAAGGCTTTAGTTATGGTGTTTTTACTTAAACTAAAGCCTTAAATTTTTTTAGTACTCACATAATGGGATATTTTCACATAAAATACACTATAACAATTAACGGAGTTGAAGGCAACATGCTTTACTCATTAATTTTAGCAGGAGGAAAGGGTACTAGACTTTATCCACTTTCAAGAAGTTCAAACCCTAAACAATTTCTTAGCATACACAATAATGGGAAGAGTTTTTTAAGTAATACTGTGGATAGAATTAGACCTATAATCCATAAAGATAATATTTATGTAGTGACAAACCAGGAGTATGAAGACAAAATAAGAGATGAACTTAAAGACATAAGAGAGGAAAATATCTTTACTGAACCTGCTAATAAAGAAACTGCAACCTGTATAGGTCTTTCAGCAGCTAAGCTTTTAAAGAAAGATAAGGATGCAGTTATGATTGTATTGCCTTCAGACCATTATATAGAAGGAGATAAAAGTTATCTTCAAACTCTGGAACAAGCCGTAGAGATTGCGGATAAGAAGAGAGCTATTGTTACCATAGGAATAGAGCCAACTAGACCAGAGACAGGTTATGGCTATATAGAAATGGGCGATAGAGTCAATGGACACATTCCTACCTTCAAGATAGCAAGGTTTACAGAGAAACCTAATTTAGAAGTAGCAAAGGACTTCTTATTAAAGGGGACTTATTTATGGAATAGTGGAATGTTCATATTTAGAGCTGATGTTATATTGAGAGAAATTGAAAAATATATTCCTAAGATGTATAAATGTTTAATGGAGATATATCAACACATTGGAGAAGATGATGAGGAAGAAATAATAAAAGAGCAGTATTCTTTAATTGATGGAATATCTATAGATTTTGGAGTAATGCAAAAAACAAGAAGATCCTTTGTTATAAAATGTGATTTTTCTTGGGATGATATAGGTACTTTCTCAGCTCTAAGTAGATTTTTAGGACCTAATGGAAATAATAGAACTTCAGATAATGTTTTTTTAGAGGAATGTGAGAATTGTTCCGTTTTTGGAAAGGAAAAATTAATAATAGGATTTGGAATAAAAGATCTAGTATTAGTTGATGCAGGAGATGTTATTTTGGTCATGGACAAAGGTAGAGACCAAGAGATTAAGCATCTATTAAATTCTATTAGTGGTAAGAAGGAATTTAAAGAATATCTATAAGTTTATAAACTTATGTAAAAAAAGTCCTATATCATATACTTTAGGTGTATGATATAGGACTTTTTAGTTGCTTTTAATATCTATAATTTAGTTAAGAAGACATAAAATTATTTAAAATTTAAATTTAATTAAAATATAACTAATTTTAATCCTTAAAATATGTTATAAAGATATTTTTATGTTATTATAGTAATAATATAAGTTTGAACTTTACGGAGGTATTGTTTTATGAGTGATAGAATTGTAGATTTTAATGAGTTAAAAAATAAGGCAAGAGATAAAGATATAGATAAATTTGAGTCATATATTTATGATTTATATTATTCAGTAGCTCAAGGAAAAATGAGTATGATGGAGCTTTCTAGAGAGATAACTAAATATATGAATGAAAATAATATTTCTCAAGAAAAGTTTTTAAATATTCAAACAGAAATGCTTAAGAGATATGGCTTTGATATGGGTGATATTGAAGGGCAAATGAAAAACTTAGGTATAGATATGAGTAACTTAGGAATTCAAGGTGGAGATTATGAGAATTTAAGAAAAACTTTGAGTTTTCAAGAGAAGTATAAGGGAAAAGTAAAAACATCTACTGTTACTACATATTTTATTAAAAACGAAAAAAATGATATTGAGTTAATTTTAGAAAATAATAAAGTTCTTATAACTAGTCCTAAAAATATAGATCTTCAGGATAGTGAATTAAATGAGTTCTTATGTTCATACAAAAAAACTCTTTCAGATGATCTTTTAGATATAAGAATTTGTGAAAATGTAGGACAATATAATTATTAATTTGTATTTTATAAGCTAGGAATAGAAGTTTTTCATTCCTAGCTTTTTAATTTTAGGAACTTTTATATAAATCTATAATGTTTTATTAAAATTAAAATTTATTTTAAATAGAGTAAATATTAAAATAAATCTTATTTTAAGCATTACAAGATAAAAAAGCAAAATTGGAATATAAATAATAATTATCTTTAAAATGTAATAATTTTAAGAATTAAATAGGTAAATTGGGTTAAAACTGTAGAAGAGGAAGCATTTCATACAATAAATAAACCGTTTATTAATAATTAATTAATAAATTTAAGGTGTTTTTGTAATATACTTTTAATTGATATGAAATATCATATTAATAAGAAACTTTTTTAAAGAGATTAGAGGTAATAAATTATGTTAATGAACACTCATATTCTTATTGCACAAAATATATTGAGAGATGTTGACGTAGATTTTAAAATAAGTGATAAAAACTTTATATATGGAAATGTAAAACCTGATATGGTTTCAAAATATAAATTAAAGAAGCATTATTTAGATGAATCTTTTGATATGATAGTTAATAAGATAAAAAAATTAGCATCACTTAGTATGTATGATTTTAAAAAGAAATTTTCAGTTAGTAGATTTAGTCAGGAGTTAGGAGTTATATGTCACTTTATATGTGATTTTTTCTGTATTCCTCATAGTGAAAGATGGGAATTTAAGCATAGTATGAATAAACATGTTAAATACGAAAAAGAGTTAGCTAGTTTTGCTAAAACATATACTCCATCACAGGATGATTTTAAAATATGGGGTAATATGTCTGTGAAGTTTTTCTTAGAAGAAGCTCATAAGCTATATAGAAAAAGAGAAAGTTATGAGAATGATATGCAGTATGCATACTTTGCATGTAGAAGTATAGTTAAATATATAAGTGATTGCATAGCTAGAAATACAAAGGCAGTCTATTCTGAAGCTATAGCTTAATACAAATATTTCCTTTAGATGATAAAATATGTTAAAATCAATTATATATATATTGATTAAAGTAATTTTTATAATAGAAAGGAAATGAGATGGAGAGTAAGGTAAATGAACCTATATATAAGCAAATTGCTTTAGATATTGCAGGTAGAATATATAATAATGACATAAAGGTAGGACAAAAGATACATGGTAGATCAACTTTAGCAAGTAGTTACAATGTATCACCAGAAACAGTTAGAAAAGCTGTTAAATTATTAGAAGACATGAAAGTAGTATCATCAAGCAAGGGTAGCGGAGTAACAATTATTTCAAAAGATAATGCTTATAATTTCATAAATAGGTTTCATTCAATTGAAAGTGTAACATCTTTAAAACATGATATAGAATCCTTAATGGAAGAAAAAAAGGCTATAGAAAAAAATATAGGTGAAATGATAGATAAAATAGTGGATTACTCTAACAGACTTAGATATACAAATCCTTTAACACCTATAGAAATAGAATTACCAAAGGATTGTACTCTTATAGGTAAGAGTGTTTCAGAGTCTAAGTTTTGGCAAAATACACAAGCTACTATTGTTGCCATAAGAAGAAAAGGAGAGCTTATAATATCTCCAGGACCATATTTAAAATTTGAAAAAGATGATAATCTCCTTGTAATTGGAGAAGAAGACATATTAAAAAAGATAGAAATGTTTTTAAATAAATAATGGAAAAAGGGCTGTATTAAAATATAATAATAAAACTTACAAACATATTCCGAGAATTACTAGATTTTAAGTGAAAGTCCAAATTTTAATTTGGAAACTTGAACTTATCCAATGGAACTTTAGTTACATTGGAGTCATTTGAATAATCATTACTTCGAAAATATCACTAAAGCTTCGAAACTTAAGTGAAAGTCCAAATTTTGAATTTGGAGTCTTGAACTTATGCAATCGAACTTTGTGAGATTGTATTCCTAAGGAATTAACAGTCTCAGCTTTTTAACGTGAAATTTTCTACGTAATAATTTAAATTCTAAAGCTCATCTAGATATTCTCTTCATACTGTTTGTAAGTTTTATAAAAAGTTATTTTGATATACGCCCTTTTTTGGTTGCATTTTTTGTAAAAGAGACATATAATAAAAGTGAACATATGAACAGATGCTCATATGTAAAAATGAATAATAGGAGTTAAGAATATGGATAATAATAAAATAGAAAGTTGTAACTGTTCTTATATCCATGAAGATATATTAAGTAGGGTAAAAGAACATTTGCCAAAGGAAGAAGTACTTTATGAATTAGCAGAAATATTTAAAGTTTTTGGAGATTCAACAAGAATAAAAATTTTATGTGCCCTTTTTGAAGGAGAAATGTGTGTATGTGATATGGCTGAATTATTAGGTGTAAGTCAATCAGCAGTGTCTCATCAATTGAGAGTTTTAAAACAAGCTAGGCTAGTTAAGTTTAGAAGAGAAGGTAAGATAGTTTACTATTCTTTAGATGATGATCATGTTAAACACATATTCAATGAAGGTTTAAATCACGTTTTAGAGTAAAGGAGGTATTTAGACATGAAAGATATAAAGCTTTATTTAGACGGCTTAAACTGTGCAAACTGTGCTGGGAAAATTGAAGATAAAGTTAATAAACTTACTGATGTTGATGAAGCTGTCCTTAATTTTTCAACAAAACTTTTACTTATAACTCCTAAAGAAGGAGTTTCAGAAAAAGAATTAGAAGAGAAAGTTGAAAAAATAGTTTTAGATTTAGAGCCAGATGTGAAAGTTTTAAAGGATAAAAATAAAATAAAATCTTCAGTTAATACATGTAATGATGGATGCTGTGGAGAAGGAGAATCTCATAAACACAATAATGTAGAGAGTCACTCACATTCTCATGAACATGGACGTTCACATAGTCATGGAGGAAATTCAGGTATAGAAAAGAAGGAACTTTTTAGACTAGGAATAGCTTTAACCTTATTTATAATAGGAATGATAGTTAATTTAGATAAAATGTATGAATTTATTATATTTGGTGTAGCTTATATTATAGCAGGTGGAAAAGTTCTTTTAAGGGCATTTAAGAATATTTTAAGAGGACAAGTATTTGATGAAAACTTCTTGATGGCTATAGCCACAATTGGAGCTTTTGCTATAGGAGAATTCCCAGAAGGGGTAGCAGTAATGCTTTTCTATGAAGTAGGAGAAATGTTCCAAGACTATGCTGTAAATAAATCAAGAAAATCAATATCTGATTTAATGAATATAAGACCAGACTTTGCAAATTTAATTGATCTTAATGGAGAGGAAAAAAGAGTATCTCCAGAAAGTGTTAATGTTGGATCAATCATAGTGGTAAGAGCAGGAGAAAAAGTTCCTCTAGATGGAGTAGTTTTATCAGGAGAGGCAACTCTTGATGTATCTGCATTAACAGGAGAATCTTTACCAAAAGAAGTTGAGGCAAAAGACGATGTATTAGCAGGATCAATAAACAAAAGTGGATTATTAAAAATAAAAGTAACAAAAAGTTTTGGAGAATCTACAGTTTCTAAAATATTAGATTTAGTTGAGAATGCAGGAAATAAAAAATCACCAACAGAGAAATTTATAACTAAGTTTGCAAGATATTATACACCAGTAGTTGTATTCTCTGCCTTAGCCCTTGCAATTATTCCACCTTTAGTAATAAGTGGAGAAAGTTTTTCCCCATGGATTTCAAGAGCTTTAATATTCTTAGTTGTTTCATGTCCTTGTGCTTTAGTAGTATCAATACCACTTGGATATTTTGCTGGAATTGGTTTAGCTTCTAAAAATGGTATTTTAATAAAAGGAAGCAACTATTTAGAGGCACTAAATAATGTAGAGAGTATAGTTTTTGATAAAACGGGAACACTAACAAAAGGTACATTTAAAGTTAGAAAATCAGAGAGCACAAGCAAGTTAACTAATGAAGAATTATTAAAATTAGGAGCTTATGCAGAATATTACTCAAATCATCCAATTGCTAAATCTATAGTAAGTGAGTTTAATGAGGAAATTAACAAAGGCTTAATTTCAAATTATGAAGAAATTTCAGGAAAAGGAATAAAAGTAGACATTGATGGAGAAACATTCTTAGCAGGTAATTCAAAATTAATGGATATGTTTAATATAAAAATTACTCCAATTCATGAAATAGGCACTGTTGTTTATTTAGCAAATGAAAAGAGTGAGCTAGGATATATAGTTATTTCAGATGAAATAAAAGAGGATTCTAAAGAAGCCATAAGTGGATTAAAAGAAATAGGAGTTAAGCAAACAATTATGCTAACTGGAGATAATGAGAAGGTTGGAGATAGTGTTGCCAAAGAATTAGGCTTAGATAAAGCATATTGTAGTTTATTACCACAAAATAAAGTTGAAAAATTAGAGCAAATTTTTGAAGACAAGAGCAAAGGTAAAAAAGTTGCTTTTGTTGGAGATGGAATTAACGATGCACCTGTACTAGCTAGGGCAGATATAGGAATAGCTATGGGTGGAGTTGGATCAGATGCAGCCATAGAAGCTGCAGATGTGGTAATAATGGATGATAAGCCAAGTAAGATAATAAAAGCAATAAAAATAGCTAAGAAAACAAATAAAATTGTATGGCAAAATATAATCTTTGCTTTAGGTGTTAAAATTATAATATTAATATTTGGTGCTTTAGGAATGGCTAATATGTGGGAAGCTGTATTTGGAGATGTAGGTGTAACATTAATAGCAGTAATAAATTCAAGTAGGATATTAAAAAATAAAAATTTATAGGCGTGAAATTTGTCTAATGTTGTTGACAAGAGCTAGTTTTTTTGCTATCTTAATATGGTAAGAATACTTTCAGGCATAGGGTATAGATTGTAAATAATTCCCTTAAACTTTTATATTAAACATTATGAAATGTTTAAATAGGCTTGTGTGCACGTAGGGTTTTAGCCACGCAAGCCTTATTTTTTTTGTAGAAATTTATTAGAAAGATAGTTTATAATAGAATCACATAAATTTAATAATATTAATTAATGATATAAAAAATGCAATTAAATGTAAAAAATACACTTTAATACATATATTTTTGATAGTGAAACCAAAAGAATGTTAAAATATAGACAAACTTTTTAGGGTATGGTAATATTTTAGAAGGTTAAATTTGTAATTTTATCATTTGATTTTAGAATACAGTCTAAAAAGTAATTGCTTTTTAAAAAAAGAACAATTTTAGAAAGAGGTGCTATTAAAATGGAAAAGAAAAAAGGCATATCTATGGCTGTTATAAAAAGATTGCCTAAATACCATAGATATTTACAAGAATTAATGGAAAATGATGTTGATAGAATATCTTCAAAAGAGTTAAGTGAAAAAATAGGCTTCACTGCTTCTCAAATAAGACAGGATCTTAATTGTTTTGGAGATTTTGGGCAACAGGGATATGGATATAATGTAAAAGAGTTATACAATAACATAGGGAGTATATTAGGGCTTACAAGAGACTATAACACAGTTATAATCGGAGCTGGTAACATAGGGCAGGCTATTGCAAACTACAATAGTTTCAATAGATTAGGCTTTAAATTAAAAGGTATTTTTGATGCTAATCCAAGAATGTTTGGAATAAAAATAAGAGATGTTGAGATACAAGATGTTGAAAAATTAAAAGATTTCGTAAAAGAAAATGATATTGAAATAGGTATAATCTGTGTTCCAAGAACAAATGCTCAAAAGGTATGTAATGACCTTGTTGAAGGTGGAATCAAAGGTATATGGAACTTTGCGCCTATAGATCTTGAGGTGCCAAAAGATATAAGAGTAGAGAATGTACATTTAAGTGAAAGTATGATGACTTTAGTATATCTTTTAAATCACAATGATGTAAAATAAATTGGATTTATTTTATAAAAATTTGTTTAATATGGAAAAATAGTATTAGATTTTCAAAAAAATATATTGAAAAATTTACTTTTAAGTTTTATAATTTAATTGAAGTACCGAGTACTTCAATTATTTTTTTGTCTTTGCTTGTTACAAAATTAACAATAAATTCTGGAAAAAGCATAGGATAAAAAATATTAAGTTGTTAGTTATTAGTTGTTAAGTTATTTAAAACCATATATTCGCTATGGTATATGAGGGAGGAAATACAATGGAATTAAATAATGTAATCTTTGAAAAAGAGGGAAACATTGGGGTTTTAACAATTAACAGACCTAAGGCATTAAATGCACTAAACTCAGAAACTTTAAAAGACTTAGATACTGCTATAGATCATATAGAAAAACAAGATGATATATATGTTGTTATTTTAACAGGTGCTGGAGATAAAGCATTTGTTGCAGGCGCTGATATAGCAGAAATGAAAGATCTAAATGAAGAAGAGGGTAAAGAATTTGGACTTTTAGGTAATAAAGTGTTTAGAAGATTAGAAAATTTAGACAAGCCTGTAATCGCTGCTATAAACGGTTTCGCTTTAGGTGGTGGATGTGAAATTTCTATGGCTTGTGATATAAGAATAGCAACTACAAAGGCTAAGTTTGCTCAACCTGAGGTTGGATTAGGAATAACTCCAGGATTTGGTGGAACTCAAAGATTACCAAGAATAGTTGGACCTGGTAAGGCTAAAGAACTTATTTACACAGGAGACATGATAAAAGCTGATGAAGCTTTAAGAATTGGTTTAGTAAATAAGGTTGTTGAACCAGAGAATTTAATGGAAGAAGCAATGTCATTAGCTAAGAAGATATCTAATAATGCACCAATAGCTGTTAAGTTATGTAAAGATGCAATTGATAGAGGAATGCAAGTTGATATAGATTCAGCTGTAGTTATAGAAGCTGAAGATTTTGGAAAATGTTTTGCTACAGAAGATCAAACAGAAGGTATGAGTGCTTTTGTAGAGAGAAGAGAAAAGAACTTTAAAAACAAGTAATTTTTTAAACAAAATGGTTGTGTGGATTTAAGGAGGGTAATTAAAAATGAACTTTCAATTAACAAGAGAACAAGAATTAGTTAAGCAAATGGTTAGAGAATTTGCTCAAAATGAAGTTAAGCCTATAGCTGCAGAAATAGATGTAACAGAAAGATTCCCTATGGAAAATGTTAAGAAAATGGCTAAACTAGGAATGATGGGAATTCCTTTTAGCAAAGAATATGGCGGAGCTGGTGGAGATACTTTATCTTACATCTTAACTGTTGAAGAATTATCAAAAGTTTGTGCTACTACAGGAGTTATAGTTTCAGCTCATACTTCATTATGTGCTTCATTAATAGATCAATTTGGTACTCCAGCTCAAAAAGAGAAATATTTAACTCCACTTGCAAAAGGTGAAAAATTAGGTGCTTTTGGATTAACTGAACCAGGAGCAGGTACAGATGCTGCAGGACAACAAACTACAGCTGTATTAGAAGGAGATAATTATATCTTAAACGGAAGTAAAATCTTCATAACTAATGGTGGAGTTGCAGATACTTTCATAATCTTTGCTATGACTGATAAGAGTCAAGGTACAAGAGGAATTTCAGCTTTCATAGTTGAAAAGAATTTCCCAGGATTCTCAATTGGTAAGTTAGAAGAAAAAATGGGTATAAGAGCTTCTTCAACAACTGAGTTAATCATGGAAAACTGTGTTGTTCCAAAAGAAAACTTAATCGGAAGAGAAGGAAAAGGGTTTGGAATAGCAATGAAAACTTTAGACGGTGGTAGAATAGGTATCGCTGCTCAAGCATTAGGTATAGCAGAAGGAGCTTTAGAAGAAGCTGTTGCTTACATGAAAGAAAGAAAACAATTTGGTAGATCATTATCTGCATTCCAAGGATTACAATGGATGGTAGCAGAAATGGATACTAAAATAGAAGCTGCAAGATTTTTAGTATATAAAGCAGCTTGTTTAAAAGAAGAGGGTAAACCATATTCTATAGATGCTGCAAGAGCTAAATTATTCGCTGCAGATGTAGCTATGGAAGTTACAACTAAGGCAGTTCAATTATTCGGTGGATATGGATATACTAAGGAATACCCAGTAGAAAGAATGATGAGAGATGCTAAGATAACTGAGATTTACGAAGGAACTTCAGAAGTTCAAAAAATGGTTATCGCAGGAAGCATATTAAGATAATTTTAGGAGGGCTTTGAGATGAAAATAGTAGTTTGCTTAAAACAAGTGCCAGATACAACAGCTGTTAAAATAGATCCAAAAACAGGAACTCTTATAAGAGATGGAGTTCCATCAATAATAAACCCAGAGGATAAACATGCTTTAGAAGCTGCATTACAATTAAAAGATAATAATGGAGCAGAAGTAACTGTATTAAGTATGGGACCACCTCAAGCTAAATCAGCTTTAAGAGAAGCTTTATGCATGGGAGCTGATAAAGCAATTCTTATAACTGATAGAGCATTTGCAGGTGCAGATACATTAGCTACTTCAAAGGCTTTAGCTGGAGCATTAAAGAAATTAGAATATGACATAATATTCGCAGGAAGACAAGCTATCGATGGAGATACTGCACAGGTTGGTCCAGAAATAGCTGAACATTTAAATATTCCTCAAGTAACTTATGTTCAAGGCGTTAAAGTTGAAGAAGATGGATTATTAGTAAATAGAGCTTTAGAAGATGGATATGAATTAATAAAAGTTGAGGCTCCAGTACTTTTAACTGCTATAAAAGAGTTAAATGAGCCAAGATACATGAATGTTAAAAATATATTTGAAACATCTGATGATGAAATCTTAGTATGGTCAGCTGATGACATAGATGTAGATAAAGCTGAATTAGGGTTAAAAGGATCTCCAACAAAAGTTAAGAGATCAATGACTAAAGAAGCTAAAGGTGCAGGAGAAATAGTTAAAGAATCACCTAAAGATTCAGTTACTTATGTACTAGGCAAATTAAAAGAAAAACACTACATCTAAGGATTATGGGAGGTATTTAAGATGAATAAAGCAGATTTCAATGGCGTTTGGGTTTTTGCAGAGCAAAGAGAAGGTCAATTACAAAAAGTTTCATTAGAATTATTAGGTGAAGGTAGAAAAATCGCTGATAAATTAGGATCAAAATTAACAGCGTTATTAATAGGAAATAAAGTTCAAAATTTAGTTGAAGATTTATCAAGACATGGTGCTGATGAAGTACTAGTTGTTGATGCTCCAGAATTAGAACATTACACAACTGATGGATATACAAAAGCTATATGTGAATTAGCTAATGCTAAAAAACCAAATATAATTTTCATAGGAGCAACATTCATAGGAAGAGACTTAGGTCCAAGAGTTGCTGCAAGATTAGAAACTGGTTTAACTGCTGACTGTACATCTTTAGATGTTGATGTTGAAAGTGGGGATTTATTAGCAACAAGACCAGCATTTGGTGGTAACTTAATGGCTACAATAGTATGTCCAGATCATAGACCACAAATGGCTACAGTAAGACCTGGAGTTTTTGAAAAACTTCCACTAGGAGAAAATGATGCAACTGTAGAAAATGTTGAAATAAAATTCAACTCTAATGATATAAGAACAAAAATTGTTGAAATAATTAAAGAACATAAAGATATTGTTGATATATCAGAAGCTAACGTATTAGTTGCAGGTGGTAGAGGTATTGGTTCAGAAGAAAACTTCAAAATGCTTAAGGAATTAGCAGAAGTTATGAATGGATCAATAGCAGCTTCAAGAGCAGCAGTAGAAAAAGGATGGGTAGATAAAGATTACCAAGTTGGACAAACAGGAAAAACTGTTAGACCAAATATATATGTAGCTTGTGGTATATCAGGAGCTATTCAACATGCCGCTGGTATGCAAGATTCAGATATGATAATAGCTATAAATAAAGATGCTAATGCTCCAATAATGAAGATTGCTGATTATGCAATAGTTGGGGATGTAAATAAAGTTGTTCCAGAATTCATAGCTCAATTAAAAGCTATGAAGGAAGAAGCTTAATTAATAAATAATATAACAAGGGTAAACTTATAAAATTTTTCAATTAATGGTGTAGGACTTTTCTGTTAAGTCAGAAAAGTCCAATTAAAGAGAGTATTTAGGAGGAACTTAATATGGAAAAGATTTTTGTAATTGGTGCAGGTACAATGGGTGCTGGAATAGTTCAAGCATTTGCACAAAAAGGATATGAAGTTATCGTTAGAGATATCAAAGACGAGTTTGTTGATAGAGGAATAGCTGGAATCAATAAAGGTCTTACTAAATTAGTTTCTAAAGGAAAAATAACTGAAGAAGATAAAGAAGCAGTATTATCAAAAATCACTGGAACTACTGATTTAGGATTGGCTGCTGATTGTGATTTAGTTATAGAAGCTGCAGTTGAAAATATGGAAATCAAAAAACAAATTTTCGCTGAATTAGATAAAATCTGTAAAGAAGAAACTATATTAGCTTCAAATACATCTTCATTATCAATAACAGAAGTAGCTTCAGCTACAAACAGACCCGATAGAGTTATAGGAATGCATTTCTTTAACCCTGCAACAATAATGAAACTTGTTGAAGTAATAAGAGGTATGGCTACTTCACAAGAAACTTTTGACAAAGTAAAAGCTATGTCAGAAGCTATAGGAAAGACTCCAGTAGAAGTTGCTGAAGCACCAGGATTTGTAGTTAATAGAATACTTATCCCTATGATAAACGAAGCTATTGGAATATATGCAGAAGGAATAGCTTCAGTTGAAGATATAGATACTTCAATGAAATTAGGAGCTAATCATCCAATGGGACCTTTAGCTTTAGGAGATTTAATAGGATTAGATGTTTGCTTAGCTATAATGGACGTATTATTTAAAGAAACTGGAGACAGTAAATACAGAGCTCACAGTCTTTTAAGAAAATATGTTAGAGCAGGGTGGTTAGGTAGAAAAACTGGTAGAGGATTCTACAACTACAACGCATAATATTGAAAGTTTAAAAAGTTTATAAGGTATAAATTTTCTATAGTATAAATCTGATATTATTAAATATTTTAAGTTATATATTATAGGAAGAGATTGAAGCAAAGTAAGAGATTGATATTTTATCAATCTCTTTTTCTTTTATAAAAAGCTTTTTATTTAAATAATTTTATCAGGTTGATTTAATTTAGAAAGTTCATTATAATTAAAAGAATGAAAATTGGTGTTAATTAATAATTTTTATCATTAAAAGGAGGTAGTATGTTAAAAAGATTTATACGTTATTATAAACCATATAAAAAATTATTTATTTTAGATTTATTAGCGGCATTTTTAGTTTCAGCTTGTGACTTATTTTATCCTATGATTACAAGAAATATAATTAATGATGTTATTCCAAATAAACAGATAAAATTATTGTTTGTTTTCGCAATTGTACTTACTCTAATATTCTTAATTAAGGCAGGCTTAAACTATTTTATGCAATATTGGGGACATGTAGTTGGAGTTAGAATGCAAGCTGATATGAGGAGAGACTTATTTGATAAGCTACAGGATATGCCTAATAAGTATTTTGACAATAATAAAACTGGAGTTATTATGTCTAGAATTATAAATGACCTTCTAGATATATCAGAATTAGCTCACCATGGTCCAGAGGATTTATTTATATCATTAGTTATGTTAGTAGGATCCTTTATAATTTTATGTACAATAAATGTACCTTTAACAATTATTACTTTTGCTATAATACCTTTTTTACTTTTTTATACTATTCATAAGAGAAATAAAATGAAAAAAGCATTTAAAGAGACAAGAGTTAAAACTGGAGAAGTAAATGCTACTATAGAAAATAGTATTTCAGGAGTTAGAGTAACTAAATCTTTCGGCAATAAGTCTTATGAAATGGAAAAGTTTGATAAGAGTAATGGTATATTTAAGAAAGCTAGAGAACATGCTTATAAGGCAATGGCTGAATATTTTTCAGGGATGTTTTTCCTTGTAGATATGCTTGAACTTATAGTTTTAATAGCAGCTGGATATTTTACTTACTTAGGAAAAATAAATGTAGGGGATTTTGCAGCATACTTATTATATATAAAGATGTTCTTACAGCCTATTAGAAAACTTATAAATTTCAATGAAATGTTCCAAAATGGAATGTCTGGTTTTGAAAGATATGAAGAGATAATGAATGAGGAAAACGAAAAAGAAATTCCTAATGCAAAGGAACTTAAGGATGTAAAAGGAAAGATTACAATAAAAGATGTTACTTTTAGATATGATAATAAAGAGAGTATTTTAGAGAATTTCAATTTAGATATTGAAGCAGGGAAAATGGTTGCTTTAGTTGGTCCATCAGGTGGAGGAAAGACAACAATATGTAATCTTATACCTAGATTCTATGACTATGAAAGTGGTCAAATTTTTATTGATGATGTAGATATAAGTACTGTTACTTTAAAATCCTTAAGAGAAAATATTGGTATAGTTCAACAAGATGTATTTTTATTTACAGGAACTATAAAAGAAAATATAATGTATGGAAATCCTAATGCCACAGATGAGGAAGTTATAGAAGCAGCTAAGAATGCATGTCTACATGATTTTATTATGGGCTTAGAAGATGGATATGATACATTTATAGGTGAAAGAGGGGTTAAGCTTTCTGGAGGACAAAAGCAAAGAATTTCAATAGCTAGAGTATTCTTAAAGAACCCAGCAATATTAATCTTAGATGAAGCTACATCAGCCTTAGACAATGTTACAGAATATGAAATACAAAAAGCTTTAGAAGAATTAAGTAAAGATAGAACAACCCTTGTAGTTGCTCATAGACTTTCAACTGTTAAAAATTCTGATGAGATAGTTGTATTAACGGATAAAGGAATAGAAGAGAGAGGAACACATGAAGAGCTTATTAAGCTTGGTGGTGTTTATAGTAATCTTCATAATTTATAATTTAGTTTAATTAAAACTGTATTAAGAGTAATTTTACTTGCTTTTAGTACAGTTTTTGTTTTTATATAGGAATACTTTACATAATCTTTGAATATAAATATAATAGGAGAATTATATTTTATATTTAGCAAGGGTGAATTTATGAATAGTAAAAAGATTGTTAATACTATATATTACATAGTTATTTTTATGTTAGTTATAATATTAGTAAATAATTTTATGAGTAAGTCAGATTCAATATTTAAAGCTGTTGGATTTAGAACATATTCAATATTAAGTGGAAGTATGGAACCAGAGATTAATACTGGAGATTTAGCTATTGTTAAGAGTATTGATGCTGAGGATGTTAAAGTTGGAGATATAATAACATTTAAATATGAGGGGAAAGTAGTTACCCATAGAGTTGTTGAAAAAAATGAAGAGGGATTTATAACAAAGGGTGATAATAATAATGCTAATGATACTGAAATAGTTAGAGGAGAAGACTTAATAGGAAAAGTTTTATTTCATATGCCTTTCTTAGGATATGTTACAGTATTTTTATCAAAGCCAATAGTAATATCAGGACTTATGGTACTAATTGCAATAAGCATACTTTGGGATACTTTTAAAGTTGATAAGAAAAAAACAATAAAGGCTTAGCTTAATAACATGGAGGGTGATTCGAAAGAACACCTATCCGTGTTTTTCTTTTTATATTATATGAAAAGACTATTTATTAATAACTTTTATTAGTATAATATTATTAGTATAAGGTTATTATTTAAAATATTGATGTTTTAAGTTTAATCTTATTTATATGTATTTTTAAAAATAAAGTTTTTATTTATAATAACTAAAAGATAGAAGTTTATAGTAATAAAACTTTATTTAGGAGGATAATATGTTAGTTGAAAAAGCAAGAGAAAAGTGGGATAAGAAACATGATTTAAATTGTGCAGAGTGCATAATGTACGCTGCAAATGAAGAATATAATTTAAATTTATCAAAGGAAACTTTAAAAGTAATGTCTTCTTTTGGTGGAGGATTAGCAATAGGAAATGTATGTGGAGCAGCAACTGGGGCAGCCGGTGTTTTAGGCCTTATGTTTACAGAGGATAGAGGTCATCAGAGTCCACAAACTAGAGCATTAACACAGGAATTTATGGAAAAGTTTTATGATAAATTGGGATACTATAATTGTACTGACTTAAAAGCTAAGTACAAAAAAGATGATGACAGAAGATGCATAGTTATGATAGAGACTGCAGCTGAGGTTTTAGATGAAATCGTAAGAAGAGAAAGATAGGTGAAAAGAATGGATTTTAAAAGTGTAGAATATGGAGAGAACAAAGTAATATTAAAAGATGCAAAAAACTTTAATATAAAACAAGTTTTTGAATGTGGTCAATGTTTTAGATGGGAAAGAACAGAAAGTGGTTCATACATAGGAGTTGCCTTTGGAAAGGTTATAGAGTTAGCTCAAGAAGGCCATGATGTAATAATATACAATACTAACAAAGAGGATTTTGAAAATATTTGGATTGATTATTTCGATTTAGAAAGAGATTATTCAAAAGTAAAAGAAGCTTTATCTTGGGATGAAACATTAAAGAGTGCTGTTGAATTTGGATATGGAATAAGAATATTAAATCAAGATCCTTTTGAACTTGTTATTTCATTTATAATATCAGCAAGAAATAGTATTCCTGTAATTTCAAAGACCATAAAGAAAATAAGTGAAAGATGGGGAGAACCAATAGAGTATAAGGGAAATACTTATTATTCATTCCCAACTCCAGAAAGTCTATCTAAGGCTTCAATAGATGATATAAGAGAGACAGGAGCTTCATTTAGAAGTAAGTATATATGGGATACAACTAAAAATATATATAACTGTGAGTTAGCTAAAAAGGGAATACTAGATGCACCAGAAGAAGATATAGTTGAAATATTAGAAAAATATGATTTAGAAAAGATAACTAATATGGATGCTGATGGATGTCATAAAGGACTTCAAGAATTTATGGGTGTAGGAGCAAAGGTAGCAGACTGTATAATGCTATTTTCTATGAAAAAAAGTTCTGCATTCCCAGTAGATGTTTGGGTTAAGAGAGCAATGATGCATTTTTATGGAGCTGATGATGCTTCATTAAATAAAATAAGAATTTTTGCAAGAGAGAGATTTGGAGAGTATTCTGGATTTGCTCAACAATATTTATTCTATTATGCTAGAGAAAATGGAATAAAGATCTAATAAAAAAACTTACAAACATATTTAGAGGATTACTAAATTTAGCTAAGGATTAAAATTCTAAAGCTTATTTAGATATTCTCTTTATATTGTTTGTAAGTTTTATTTTGATATAGTACATTTTGTTAATAACGGCCTTTTTTACGAATAGCTTTTGATTTTTTTATAGTAACATTAGCATCGCCAGGTTGCTTTTTTATGAATTTTAAGTAACGCTTAATTTTTTCATCATCTTTAAGTCTTGGAAGAGAATTAAGCCTAACAGCCAATTCATAGTTACTATATAAAGCATGTACTTGTTTATGACAAGGAACACAAAGCCAAGTTGTTTCATCAAATCTTCCACCTTTTTCACGAGGAATGAGATGATGTTCTGTGATTTTAGGAACTTTTCTTTCACAAAGAGCACATATATGAGTTTCTTTATTCATATTTATCACACCTTAAATAATTAAAATACTTATAAATATTATAATATATGTATTTAAAATTAAAAAAGCCGTTACTTTAATAGTTTGAAAATTTAAGAGAATTTATGCTAAATTTTTAAATTAATCTATTTTATTTTAAATATTATTTTTATTTTAAATGTTTATGTTTTTTTAGAGTATAAAATATTTTAGATATTATTGAAAGTATCATTACTAGAGATAAAATGAAAATTGCTAAAAATAAAAAATAAGATTCAGGCAAAACATTTATTATTGGATCTTTTTTAGGATCAAATATCCAGTAATCATTATTGAAAAATATTTTATGGAATAGGGTAAAGACTTTTGAAAAGTTTAAGTAAAAGCTTAAGATTAAACTAAGAAATATAAATAAAACTTCATAGAAGAAAATATTAAAAGCTTTAAATGATATTTTTAGTTTGAATTTTTTTGATATTATAAATAAAATTATTCCTAAAATTAAGCAAGCTAATCCTATTAAATAGATTGAAGAAAAAATTTCTTTAACTTCTAGAAAGTGAAATTCTCCTATAGGACTTATTTTAAAATTTTTAAACTTAAGAACTTCTTCTTGGGGAGAATTTAAATAATGAATTATATTATTATAGTCATTTAAAATTTCTTCACTGCTAAGGTTGTTATACTTAGGGATTATATTAAGCTTAATAAATAGGGAATAGAGCACAGGAGAAATATTTAATGTTAAAATAACAGAAAATACTACTGAACTTATTAGAAGGTAAAATGAAAATAATATATCTTTTAAAATCTTAATCATTATGTCTCCTTAAAATAATTATTTTTATTTATTCTAGACTTTTTTATTAAATATTAAACAAAAATACATATTTTAAGAAAAATTTTAGTATTAATTTATAGTATGTAATGTATTAAGAGATAATAATATGGAAATAAGTAATAAATAGATATATATATGAAAAAAGTAAATTAAAGAAATTTCAAAAGAATAGCAGAAAACTTAAGATAAATTACCTTAAACATGGAAAATAATAATAATATATTCTAAATAAATAAATTTAGTTATTGAATTTACAACTGGTAAATTATATGATAATAGTAAGAATTAGCACTCTATATTAATGAGTGCTAAACAAAAATTAATTAGCATTTTTAAGGAGGGTTTTTTAATGAGTATTAAACCACTTGGAGACAGGGTTGTTATTAAAAGATTAGAAGCAGAAGAAACTACTAAAAGCGGTATAATAGTTACTGGAACTGCTAAGGAAAGACCACAAGAAGCAGAGGTTGTTGCAGTGGGACCAGGAGCAATAGTTGATGGAAAAAGAACAGAGATGGAAGTTAAAATAGGAGATAAAGTATTATATTCTAAATATGCAGGAACAGAAGTTAAGTTCGAGGGGGAAGAATATACTATTTTAAGACAAGACGATATACTAGCAATAGTTGAATAGTTTTAAAATATAAGTGATTTAGATATTCATAATATATTTGGGAGGTAAATTAATATGGCTAAAACATTATTATTCGGTGAAGAAGCAAGAAGATCTATGCAAGCGGGTGTAGATAAATTAGCTAACACTGTTAAGGTTACATTAGGACCAAAAGGAAGAAATGTTATTTTAGATAAAAAATTTGGATCACCATTAATAACAAATGATGGGGTTACAATAGCAAGAGAAATTGAACTTGAAGATGCTTATGAAAATATGGGAGCTCAACTTGTAAAAGAAGTAGCTACAAAGACTAATGATGTGGCAGGAGATGGAACTACTACAGCTACCTTATTAGCTCAAGCAATTATAAGAGAAGGATTAAAAAATGTAACAGCAGGGGCAAATCCTATATTAATAAGAAATGGAATTAAAACTGCAGTTGAAAAAGCTGTAGAGGAAATACAAAAAATTTCTAAGCCTGTAAATGGAAAAGAAGACATAGCTAGAGTTGCTGCAATTTCAGCGGCTGATGAAAAAATTGGTAAGCTAATTGCAGATGCTATGGAAAAGGTAGGAAATGAAGGCGTTATAACTGTAGAAGAATCTAAATCAATGGGAACTGAGTTAGATGTTGTTGAAGGTATGCAATTTGATAGAGGATATGTATCAGCTTATATGGTTACTGATACTGAAAAAATGGAAGCTGTTTTAGATAATCCATTAGTATTAATAACAGATAAGAAAATAAGCAATATACAAGATTTATTACCATTACTTGAGCAAATAGTTCAAGCAGGTAAAAAACTTTTAATAATAGCTGATGATATAGAAGGCGAAGCTATGACAACATTAGTTGTTAATAAATTAAGAGGAACATTTACTTGTGTTGGAGTTAAAGCACCTGGATTTGGTGATAGAAGAAAAGAAATGTTACAAGATATAGCTACTTTAACAGGAGGCGTTGTTATATCTGATGAAGTAGGCGGAGACTTAAAAGAAGCTACATTAGATATGCTTGGAGAAGCTGAAAGTGTTAAGGTAACTAAAGAAAGTACTACAATAGTTAATGGAAGAGGAAACTCAGAAGAGATTAAAAATAGAATTAATCAAATAAAATTACAATTAGAAGCTACTACTTCTGAATTTGACAAAGAAAAATTACAAGAAAGATTAGCTAAATTAGCAGGTGGGGTTGCAGTAGTTAAGGTTGGAGCTGCCACTGAAACAGAGCTTAAGGAAAGTAAGCTAAGAATAGAGGATGCTTTAGCAGCTACAAAGGCAGCTGTTGAAGAAGGAATAGTTCCAGGTGGTGGAACAGCTTACGTAAATGTAATAAATGAAGTGGCAAAATTAACTTCTGATATTCAAGATGAACAAGTTGGTATAAATATAATTGTAAGATCTTTAGAAGAACCTATGAGACAAATAGCTCATAACGCAGGATTAGAAGGTTCAGTTATAATAGAAAAAGTTAAAAATAGTGATGCAGGTGTAGGATTTGATGCTTTAAGAGGAGAATATAAAGATATGATTAAAGCTGGAATAGTTGATCCAACTAAGGTTACAAGATCAGCTCTTCAAAATGCAGCATCAGTAGCATCAACATTCTTAACAACAGAGGCTGCTGTAGCAGATATTCCAGAAAAAGAAATGCCTCAAGGTGCAGGTATGGGAATGGACGGAATGTATTAATAAAAGAATAAAAAGGATGACTTAACTGTCATCCTTTTTTTATGTAATTATTATTGAAAATAATTACATAATATGATTAAAATGGTTTAAATGTCGAAAAAGTGATTGAAAAATTTATGAAAACAGGTTATTTAGAAATTAATTGTAATTAAAAGTATTAATTTTAAGTTTTTAATTGGTATAAAAAATATATATTAAAAAAAATAAGAAATATTGTATTATTTTGTAGACAACTGGGAAAAACTGTGTTATTATAAATACATAAGTTACAAATGATTTTTGAAAAACAAAAGAATTATAAATACTAAAGATAAAATAATGACTAACAAATGAATTCATAGAATGAAAGATATTAAAGTTACATATGAGTTAAATTTGAAAATGGTTTTTGCTATTAAAACAAAAGACATTAGAGAGATACGAAAGAATTTATAGAGTACTTAAATAAGTTAGAATAAACAAAAGATTTAAAAAAACTAAAGATTTAAAATAACTTAAGACTTGAAATAACATAAGAGATTAAATATACAAATGATATATTAAAAGAGATTCTTTAAAAGAATCTCTTTTTTTGTGCATATAAATGGTAAAAATGTCCATAATCCTAATATAAATCTAAAGTTAAAAAATATTTAACTTTAAAAAATATAAAAGGAGGACCATAAATGTTATTACTGAAAGCAAGTGCAATATGTGGAAAAGGAAATGAAGGGAAAAGAAATAAGAAAGGGGGATTCACATTAATAGAATTAACTGTTGTTTTAGCTATTATGGCTATAATTTTAACGGTTATAGCTCCAAATTTTTCATCTGTTAAGGATAGTGCTAAGGCAAAAGTAGATAAACAAAATTGTGCTGCTATTGAAAGATCTGTGGAAATGTTATTGGCAGAAGATGCTATTTCAAGTAGTGTTACAAATATAAAAATAACTTCAAGTAATGGAAATGTACAAATTTCAGGAATAAGTGATGATATGGGTAAAAGTAAGTTACAAGATTTACTTGAAGATTTAGATAAGCCTCAAAGTGGAGAATCTTATAATGTAGATATAGAAAATGGAAGAAAAGTTACGGTGTCTATAGTATAAATATACTTTAATTAAAGTAATTTCATAGGGGATGTATAAAATATAATAATAAAACTTATTTTACTACATGCCCTTATTTTTTAGGATTTAAAAAGATGATATTTAATTATTTATTAAATAATATTTAACAAAACATTGAATAAATGAAAAAATTAAATTATTCGTATAATGAGTAAAAAAAGCTTAATCAAAAATGTTTACAAAAAATTTCAAGATGTTTATAATAATTATGAAATATTAATAAATAATTCATTTTTGAATGATTTTGGAGGAAATGTGTCTATAATATTTTTTTTATTTGGATTAATAATTGGAAGTTTTTTAAATGTGTGTATTTTTAGAATTCCTGCAGGGGAATCTATAGCATTTCCGCCTTCACATTGTGGTACATGCAAAAAACAATTAAAGCCTATAGATTTAGTACCTGTTTTTAGTTATTTGTTTTTAGGTGGAAAGTGTAGATATTGTAAGAGCAAAATATCTATAAGATATCCACTAATAGAATTGCTTACAGGTTTTTTATATTTTTGTGTATATAAATATTATGGTATATCTTTTTTGACAGTTAAGTACATAGTCTTAATTACATTTCTCATAGTAATTTCATTTATAGATTACGATACCCAAGATGTTTATGCGGTTACTACTTACCCAGCTGTAATACTTGGGATTATTTTTGCCCTAATAGAAAAGTTTTATTTTGGAGAAAACTTATTAAATTACTTTATGGGATTAGTAATATCAGCTTTAGTAATATTTTTAATTAGTAAATTAACTGGAGCTATGGGGAGTGGAGATATAGAGATACATGCCATAGCAGGAATTTTTTTAGGGTGGAAATTAGCAATAATAAATATATTTTTATCATTTATTATTGGGGGAATAATAGCAGTATTAGCTATTTTATTTAAACAAAAGAAAAAAGGTGATTATATAGCCTTTGGACCAGCTATAGGAATATCTACTATTATTTTAATATTTTTTGGAAACATAATAATACCAATATATTTTGTGGTGTAAAAAATTTAATATACTAGTTTAGATTAAGTTTTATAGTTAAATTTTTAACTTGAAAAGGAGGCATTTTCTTTGATTAGTTATCAGAAGAAGCGTTTAGGAGATATACTAATTGAATCAGGAAAGCTTACAGAGGATAAGCTTAAAGAAGCATTGATTATTCAGAAGCAGGTTGGAAAGAGGCTTGGAGAAATTTTAGTTGAACAAAACTTTGTTACTGAAGAGGATATAATAGAAGTTTTAGAAAAACAATTAAATATTGAAAGAGTAAATCTTGAAATTATAAGAATAGATAGAAGAGCTATAAAGATGATTTCAGAAAATGTTTGTAGAAAGCATTTAATAGTTCCATATGAAATAGATGATAATACCATAAAGGTTGCAATGGCAGATCCCTTAGATATAGTTGCAATAGATGATGTTGAGATTTCTACAGGTTTAAATGTGCGTCCTTATATAGCAGTAAAACAATCTATTCAAAGAGCTATAGATATATATTATTCAAACCAAAAGGTTTTATCAGCAGCGGAAGAATTAACTAAGGAAGTTGATGAAGGAAATAATCTTATTTTAGATAATATTGAAGAAGTTGATAACTTAGATAATGCTCCAATTATAAAAATGATTGAATATGTAATGAAAAATGCAGTAGAGGAAAGAGCTAGTGATATACATATTGAAAGCTATGAAAATATATTAAGAATTAGATATAGAATAGATGGTAAATTACATACAATATCTACTTTGCCAGTAGATACCCTAGCTCCCTTAGTTACTCGTATTAAAATTTTAGCAAACTTAGACATATCAGAGAAAAGACTTCCTCAAGATGGAAGAATTCTTACTAGATTTGGAGATAAACAAATTGATTTAAGAGTATCTATTCTTCCAATGATAACAGGAGAAAAGATAGTTATAAGAATAATAAATAAAGAAAATTTCATAATTTCTAAGGAAGGGCTTGGAATAAAGGACTATGAACTTAATTTATTAGAAAAAATAACAAAGCATTCTAACGGAATAATTCTTGTTACAGGTCCTACAGGAAGTGGTAAAACAACAACGCTCTATACTATTTTAAATGAGCTAAATACAGATAGTAAAAATATTATTACTATAGAAGATCCTGTTGAAGTATCAATTGAAGGAATTAACCAAGTTAATGTTAATAATAAAGTGGGGTTAACTTTTGCAACGGGATTAAGATCTATATTAAGACAGGATCCAGATATAATAATGATTGGAGAAATAAGAGATTCTGAAACGGCTCAAATAGCAATAAGATCTGCTATTACAGGTCATTTAGTTTTATCAACTTTACATACTAATAATGCTCCATCTAGTATTTTAAGACTTGAGGATATGGGGGTTCAAAGATATTTAATTGCAAATGCTATTAAAGGAGTTATAGCTCAAAGACTTGTTAGAAAAATTTGTCCAAAGTGTAAATTACAATATGATGCTACACCATATGAAAAAGAAATATTAAATATAGATAAAAATGAAGAACTTATACTTCATAAAGGTAAAGGTTGTGCTTATTGTAATAATACTGGTTATGTAGGTAGAATGGGTATTTATGAAATTATGGAAGTGACTAAAGAACATAGAGAGGCTATTTTAGAAAATAAAAGTGCGGATATTCTTAAGGAGATTTCAATTAAAAATGGCATGAGAACTCTTGGACAAGCATGTAGAAGTTTAGTCTTAGAGGGAAATACCACAGTTGAAGAAATGTTAAATATAACTTATGATATGTAATTTGCTAAAAGAAAAGGAGATGAATTATGGCAATTTTTAAATATAAAGCTATTAATTCAGAAGGACAAAGAATAGAAGGTTCTCAAAGTGCTGATTCTGAAAGTCAAATCAGGGAAATGCTTTTATCAAATCAATATTATCCTCTAAGTATAGAAAAGGAAAATAGTAAAAGTAAAAAGAGTTTTTCTTTTAATAGTAAAGTGAAGCTTAAGGATATAGCAGTATTTTGTAGACAGTTTTATGTTATGTTAGATTCTGGATTGTCTATTGGTAAGGCTTTAAATATATTAATAGAACAATGTGAGAAACCAAAGCTTAGGGAAGCCTTAATTGGAGTAAACGGAGAGTTGAAAAGAGGAGAAACCCTAGCAAGTTCCATGAGAAAAAGAAAAGATGTTTTTCCTAACTTACTTACTAGTATGATTGATGCTGGGGAGAGAAGTGGTAACTTAGATATAATCTTAAAAAGAATGGCTGAGTACTACGAAAAAGAGACAAAGATTAGAGGAAAGATTAAAAGTGCTATGATTTATCCTATAGTTCTTGGAGTGGTAGCTATTATTGCTATTACTTTTATTCTTACCTTTGTAATGCCAACCTTTGTGCAGATGTTTGAAGAAAATAATGTAGACCTTCCAATGTCGACTAAGATGGTTCTTGGGACAAGCAAAATGTTAGGTAAGTATGGAATTATAATTTTTTTAATTTTAGTAACAGCAATTATATTACTTGGTAAATATTTAAAGAGTGAAGAGGGTCAATATAAATTAAGTTCAATAAACTTAAAAATTCCAGTAATAAAGAAATTAACTCAAAAAATAATAGTTTCTAGATTTACAAGAACTATGGGAATAGTATCATCAAGTGGAATGTCTTTAGTAACCTCTATAGAAATAGTTGCCTCTGTAGTTGGAAATAAAATTGCAGAAAGGGAATTATTAAAAGTAAAAGAAAAGGTCTTAAAAGGGGAAGGGTTAGGAGATTCAATAATGAATATAAAAATCTTCCCACCAATGCTTGCTTCAATGGTTAAGATTGGAGAGGAAGCTGGTTCACTAGATAGCATATTAGATAAAACAGCAGACTTTTATGATGATGAACTAGAAAGAGAAATAAAAACAGCAACAGCCTTAATAGAGCCATCAATGATAGTTCTTATGGGAATAATTATAGGATTCCTACTAATTTCAATATTAACACCTATGTTTAAAATGTATAACAGTATAAGTTAGTTTAAATTTTAGGAGATGAAAAAAGTGAGTATTAGAAGTGAGAGAAGGAAAAAAGGCTTTACTTTAATAGAACTTATTATAGTTGTAGCAATTATAGGAATATTAGCAGCTATAGCTATACCAAACTTTTTAGCTATTCAAAGAAAAGCTAGAATTCAAGCTGATGTAGAAACGGGAAAAAATTTGTTTGATGCAACATCGGCATTGATAGCAGAAAATAAAATAAAACAACCCTTAAAAGAAGAGAAATCAAATGGTAAAACTATCCATATTTTTGTAGATAAATCAAAAAATAACATTGAGGCAAACAATATAATTAATTATATGCAAAATACACCTATCCCACAGAGTGTTAAAAATGGATATTTTGCTGTAGCAGTAGAATGGGATAAAGATAAACCCAATATAAGAATAGGAATCTTTAATGACAAAAATAATTTGGTTGGTACAGTATATCCAAGTTTAGATTTAAAGTAAGCCAGATATCAAAGATATTTCTTTTAATAATAGATTAAATAAATATATGAGGAGGAGAGTTAATGTTTTTAAAAAGACAAAATAAAAAGAAAAAAGGATTTACGCTAATAGAACTTATTATAGTAATAGCAATAATAGCAATATTAGCGGCAATAGCAATCCCCAATTTCTTATCAATTCAAAGAAAAGCAAGAGTTAAGGCTGATATAGCAAGTGCAAAAACAATATATGATGCAACATCAGCTTTAATTGCAGAAGGTAAAATTGTTCCAACTTCTAATGATGTTACTTTTACATTAGATAATGGTAAAGTAACAGCAAAGCCTGATGATGTTGGAGAGCCAAAAACAAATGCTAATGCTGCAAATGATTTACAATCATATCTTCAAACAATACCTAAGCCAGAATCAATAGCAAATCAAAAGTTTGAAGTTACAGTAAATGGAGAAGAACAGTCACCTAAAATACAAGTTAAAATTGGAGATAACATAAATGTTTATCCAGTAGCAAATCCAGGTTATGAGTTAAATAAATAATAAGGAGGACTAATAATGTTTTTAAGAAAACAAAATAAAAAGAAAAAAGGTTTTACATTAATAGAACTAATTATAGTAATAGCAATCATAGCAATATTAGCAGCAATAGCAATACCAAACTTCTTATCAATACAAAGAAAATCAAGAGTTAAAGCAGATATAGCAAGTGCAAAAACAATATATGATGCAACATCAGCTTTAGTTGCAGAAGGAAAAATAGTACCGGGATCTGATGCCGCTAAGGTATTCGAAAATGGTGCGTTAATTGATGCAAAAGAAAGTGCTCCAGAAGATGTAAAAGAGATACAAAATTATCTTCAAACAATCCCCGTACCACAATCAGAAGCTAACTCACATTTTCAAGTTAAAATTAGTGGAAAAGAAGATGATCCTAAAATAGAAATATATATAGATGGAGATAAAAAGATATTAGTTTATCCTAATACAAATAATAATGAATATAAATTAAATTAATAATATTTACATAAGGAGTGAAACCAATGGATTTAAAAAGAAATAATAAAAAGAAAAAAGGTTTTACGTTAATAGAATTAATTATAGTAATAGCGATAATAGCAATATTAGCAGCAATAGCAATACCAAACTTCTTATCAATACAAAGAAAAGCAAAAGTTAAGGCAGATATAGCAAGTGCTAAAACAATATATGATGCAGCATCAGCTTTAGTTGCAGAAGGAAAAATAACATCAAATACATCATATATAATAGATAGTGAAGCTGATAATGACGTAGAAAAATATTTACAAACAGTTCCAGTTCCACAGTCAAAAAATAATAATGTTTTTGCAGTTGTAGTAGATCCAAATGGTAAGGATGCGGTTATAGGCGAGGAAGGTAAAGTAGAGCAGCCATCTCAACCAGCTAAAATAGAAGTATATTTAGTACCTAAGGGAACAAAAAAGGAAAATATAAATTCAGAAAGTAATAAAATTTTGGTTTATCCAGCTACTAGTGCAGATTCAGCTTATAAATTAAATTAACTATATAATTATTAAAAGTGTAAGGAAATATTTCCTTACACTTTTCAACTATAAAGGTAAAGGAGGGAAAGTTTTGGCAATAGAAAATAAAGAGAAGAAGAGTATATTGCATATGGATGTTTCTGATATACTTAAGGCTCTTAAGAAGAAAAATTCTGAGAAAAAGAATGATAAAAAAGGTAGTAAGAAAAAAGCTAAGGCTGTTATATGTAAAAAAGCTATTTCTATTGATGTTGGAAGTGAGAATACTAAGGTTGTTGTTGGAAGATATCATAAAAATAAGGTTAGTATAGATAAGGCTTTTTCTTTTAAGACTCCGAAAGGTAGTATAGATGATGGTCATATTAAGGATATAGATAATTTAGCTATGACTATTAATGATGCTTTGGATTCTAATAATGTTAAGAATGATAATGTAATTTTCACTACAAACAGCACTTCTATTATAAATAGAACAATTATTATTCCAAAGGTTAATGAGGATGAAATAGAATCAGTTATTAAGTACGAAGTTCAGCAATATCTTCCTATAAACTTAGAGGATCATATGATTCAATATAATGTTTTAGGGGAAAAGGTTATTGAGGGAAATGAAAAGCTAGAGGTTTTAATTGTGGTTTATCCCAATAAGATGGTTTATTCCTATGCAGAGCTTGTTAATAAAATTGGTGGAAAACCATATGCTTTAGATTTAAATTATAATTCTAAAAGAAAAGCTTATTACGTAATGAATCCTGAAATAAAGGAGTCTATTTTAAGTATTGATATGGGAGCTGAGAATATAGGTTTAACAATAATGAAAGACAATGAGTTAATACTTATAAAAACTACAAAATCTGGTGGGAATTATTTAAATAGCAAAATATCAAAGGTCTTAGAAATTTCATTAGAAAATGCAGAAATGCAAAAGAGAGAAAATTGTAATTTGATGAATAGGGAAGAAGGCCCTTTAGAGCATGTTGTTAGAGAGGTTGTAGATTCTTGGTTTGATGAAGCTAGTAGAATAATTAAATATTATAAAAGTAAAAATACTCAAAATAATATAGACAAGATATATATTTGTGGAGGAAGTTCAAACATAAAGGGACTAGAAAGATATGTATCTACTAAACTAAACATGAAAGTAAAGATAGTTCAGGGAAATAGTAATATAGAATTTAAAAAAGGCGTTGAAGAAGTGAATATTTCAGAATACATAAATGCTATTGGAGCCTTAATAAGACTTTAGGTTGGTGATAAATAATGAGAGATTTTAACTTTTTCTCCCATATAACTGAGGAAAGAAAAAGTGATTCAAAAAGAAAATACATAGGATTTGGATTAATTGGAGCTTTAGTCTTTATATTTGTAGTTAATTTTTCTATAAACATTATACACGGGCATGTTTTAGATAAAAACATAAGTTATTATGAAGGGGAAATAGATAACCCTGATATGAAAGAAAAGTTAGGTATAGCAACGAAGGTTGAAAAGGAGCATGATGCTTTAGAAAAGTATTATAATGATGTGAAGGTGGCTACAGAACAAGTTTATGATAATAATTATGTAACTACTCAAAGAATTAAGATAATAAATAGTACTGTTCCTAAGGATTTAGTATTTACTCAAATAAGTATAGATAATAAAACTTTAACAATACAAGCATTATCAAAAACAAGAAGTGCTATAAGTGATCTTCAATATAACTTAAATAATTTAGGTTTTATAGAAAATACATATATAAGTGGAATTGGAGAAAGAAATGCACAGGGAGACTATTCATTCTCCATAAATTGTACTTTAAAGGAGGTAGGAAATAATGAAAATTAATAAAAGAGAAAAAACTTTATTATTTGTCCTAGCTCTAGGGGTTGTTGGTTTTGGATATTATAAAGTGGTTTGGGATTATCAATATAACAAATTAAAAGATTTAAAATCAAAGGAACTAAAAGTAAAGCAAGAATATAATGATGATGTGAAAATGGTTAATTCCATAGAACCTAATAAGGAAGAAATAAATATTTTTAATTCAGAAATTCAAAACTTAACATCAGGCTTTTATTCAAACATATCACAGCCTAATATAATATTAGAATTAAATAATCTTATGAATGATGCAAATGTTAAAGGAACTATGAGTTTTTCTGAAATAAAAACTATGCCAGTTATGGACAAGCAACAGGGAGATTCCTCTAGTAAAAGTGAGGATGATGAAAATCCAAATCAAATACAGGGAATAGTTAATGATTATAATAATATAACTGATAAGAAGAAAAATGAAGATAACAAAGATAAAAAGCAAGAAGAAATATATAACTTAAGCCAAATGACAGTTTCATTAAGTGTAAATGGTACTTATGATAATGTTATGAAATTTATGAAGTCTATTGAAGAGAATCCAAAGCACATAAATATACTTAATTTTAATTTAAGTGCACAAACTGATGGAAATGTATCAGCAAATATGAATATACAACTTGTTGCAATTCCAAAGATAGATGCTTCAAAAGAAGAATTTACAACAGCTGATGAGAAGTATGGTAAGGAAAATCCCTTTTCAGGAGCAAGTGCAGTTGTAACAGGAACAATAGAAAATGAATTAGAAAATTCAAAGGTTAAGAATGATTTCTTAATGACTGTTAGGCCTATAAATTCAGATTTACCAACAATAGTTTTAGGTAAAGCTGATGATAAAGACAAAAAAACATATTTAAATAATGATGAAAACTCAGTAAGTAATATTGAGATGTACATTTCAGGTGACAATGGAAAGTACTATTACAAATACAAGGTTGAAGGAAAAAGTTATCCAACAAAATTTGAGGGTAATAGAGAAGAATTTAAACCAAATGGAAATGATATAAACTTTGAAATATTCTCAGAGAAAAGAGTAAACAAAGATGATAAATCTGGAGCTAACATAAAAATTGTAAATAGTTCAGATAAAGAAGTTAATTTGATAATAAATAAGGATGACGAAAAAAGTCCAAGAGTTAATGTAACCACAGATGGCAAGGTTAAAGTGATTAAAAACTAATAGAAAAGGTGTGTGAAGCTATGGGTATCAAAAAAAGAAAAAGTAAAAAAGGGTTTACAGTAATAGAAGCTATAATTAGTTTAGTTTTGTTTACTTTAATAATGATACCCCTAGGTAGCTTTACTTTAACAGCAGTTAAAACATCAGTAAAAAGTGCTACAAAAGAGCAGGCTATAAATGCTGGACAAGGTGCCTTAGAACAATTAAAAACAATTAAGTTAAGTCAGCTAAACAAAATAGATTCAGATGCTAATTATAGTGAGAGTCATAAAGCTACATTGAAGATTGGAAATTTAAATGTTATAAAGACAAAGGACAATCCAATTTATAAAGTTGAAGGTGAATATGTAGATCCTAATAATAAGAAGAAATTTAACATAGATGGAGACATAACGCAGGGTAAGCTTGAGGATAATGGAGAAAATGACAAGGAACATGCTTTTAATGACACTAGTCTAGGAATTGATTATATGGTGTATATAGGAAATAGCACTATAACAGTACATAGGTTAATTAAAGAAGGGGATGATAACTACAATCCAATAGTTAAACCCGGTTGGTATGTAATTAAATATAATAATATAAATAAGGATGGAATCAATAAAAAAAGAATACTAAATCTTAATATAACTAAAAATGAAGATGGAAAGATAGATATTAGATGTGATAATGAGGGCCAACCAGTTAATAACGATCAGTCTAGTAATAACAATAAAAATTTATTAGATAAAAACAGTGTTGATAGAAATATAAACAATATAAAAGTACGCTTTTATGAAGATTCTATAAATAAGGAAATAAACTTAAAAATAGCAAATAAATGCATAGGAAGTCAATTGAATGTTTATACGTACAAGAATAAAGGGAGTGGAGTAAGATATAACATTTATACTTCAACTGAAAATCCTCATGGTGATGTAAGTGTATTTAAAAATTATATAGAGGGAAATAGTGAAGATTTAAGAGGTCAATTATTTAATATTAATTTAAAGGTTAAGGAAAAAGATGAGGTTCTTTATAACCTTAATACAACAGAGTTTATAGGAGGATGATAGCATGTTTTGTAGGAAAAAAAGAAAAGGGGCAACTCTTGCTTATGTAATAGTGGTATTAGCAATAATTGCTGTAATAGGTACTGCTATAGTTTCACTTTCTTTAACAAACTATAAGGCAATGATTGTCCATGGTAAGAAAACTCAAAATTTATATATGTCAGAATCAGGACTTGATAAAGTTCAAAAAGCCTTAGATATTCTTACTGCTAAGGCTATAACTTATGGAAATGATGCTGTTGCTAAAGAAGATGCATCATTATCATCAGAGGAAGATTTAAAATCAGGTGGTAATAAAACAGATGATGGTTATAAAAAAATATCATCTAAAAAGGAAGAAAGTCAAAATAAAATATTCAAGAAAGCTTATAAGGAATATATTATAAAGCAATTAAATCCTAATAGTGAAGTTAGTAAAAATGAAAAAGTATTTTTATTAGAAAATAATAAAGTTAAGTTTAATAACAATTTAATTAAAATGGCTGAAGAAGATAAAAATAAAGAAAAAAATGAAGAAGGTAATTATGATATTACTCTTATTGATATAAATAATAAAAAAGTATCTAACGGAAGTAGTTTAAGTGGAATTTTAAATTTTAAAACTATATCTGATAATGATAAAAAGGAAGAAATAAGTTTAAGATTAGATTCTAAGTTTAATGTTAAAGAATCAGATGGAGATAAGAACTATAAAGATGTATCTTTAACTTTTAATATTGAAGTTCCAGATTATAATGGAGCTTATAAAATTGAAGAGTTTCCTTTATATAATGTATGTTCAAATGGTTTAGTTGTCGGAGAAAACTTAAATGTTGGTACAGGATCTACATTAAATGTTGATGGGGGGATTTTTGTATCAGCAAATGTTGTCAAAGAGAAAAAATTTACAATAGGAAGTATGGTTAATAAAAAAGATGGAGATGGGGTTGTTATTAATGGAGGAACACTTAGTGTTAATAATGGCTCTTTGGTAAGTAAGAATGATATAAGACTTGGTGGAGAAGGAAGCAATTTAAAAGTTGGGTGTGAAACAGAAGAGAATAAAGATAATAAGAGCAATTTAAATTTAAATGATGAATCAAAAAATTCTCATAGTAATTTAAATAACAATTTAGGTGTATACACAGGAAATCTAGGGATAAATGGAAATAAGATTGGTTTTGACAAAGATGTTAGTAAAGGAAATATTATTTCTAATTATCCTGTTTATGCAATGAACGATTTAATATTAAATGGGGAGAAATCATCAATAAATTTAAATGGTGGTTTTTATGGAATAAATAGTAATAGGTCTCAAGATGAATTAACAGGTAAAATAAATAATTCTAGTGCAATTATAGTAAACACAGATGATATAGGAAGTGGATCAAGTATAAATATAGGACAAGAGGCCATTATAATGGGAACAGCTTACATAAATACAACTCCTGAAGCATATCAAACTGGGGAATCTGTTTCTGTTAAAGGAAATTATATAGCTTATACAGTTGATAATGGAAATGTGGAATTTAAATATTATAATCCACTACAACTTGCAAAGTTAGATTCTGTTGATGAAAAAGCAAAATATTTTAAGGATAATATTAAAAATGCAAAGGGAACTATACATTTAGATGGAATAAGTTTACCTGATAATACAACTAGTATAGGAGCTACTATAAGCAATAATGAAGTAAAGCTAAACAATAAAAATGCTACCCTAGACAATATAACTGATATTAGCATAAATCAAGTTGAGAAGTATGAAAAAGCAATTAATTATATAGGAAGCTTAATTAATACAAAAAATAATGATAATTCAGAAATTGAATTTCCTGATAAGGAAGTAAGAAAAATTGTGGATATTAAAGAGAGTAATGGAAAGTTAACTAAGGCAATAATTTATATAGATTCTAAAAATGATAAGGGTGGAACTCTTACAATTAAAGATGGAAAATCAACAGAGGTAAGGGATAATGAAATAAATCTAGGAAATGGAATTGGTGCAGGAATAATAGTTACAAAGAAAAATGTAATGTTAGATTCTAAAAATTTAAAGTTTAATGGAACTATTATAACAGCAGGTAATTTAGATGTTAAAGAAAGTAAAAAAATTGACTTAGTATATGATGACAATATTATAAAAAAAATAATATCTCAAAATTACGATTCTTTTAAAAATTTATTTAGAGGACAGGTTTGCAATAATTTCATTACAATAAAATCACAAACTAACATGAGTGATAATACTTTAAATTTAGTTAAAACAAGCAATTGGAAAGTAAACTAAGCTATTAAGAGAAGGTTGGTGGTTAAATGAAAAGTTTAAAATTAAAAAGAAGAGGGCTTTCTCTTATAGAATTAGTTGTGGCATTATCCTTAATAGCAATAATATTAATGATAGTTGGTCCATTTTTCATTTCAAATTATGTAACTTTAGATAAGACAAGCAATCAAATAGATTTTCAAAGGGAAGCAAAGGCCATAATGAATTATTTTACTGACTCAGCTATGGAAGCATCTAATATAGAAAGCTTAACTAATGTTAAAAATGAGGTTCTTTCAAATAATAATTATACTGAGAGTCTAAAAAAGGATTCTTTGAAATCAAAAGATGGCTATCTTAAACTAACTTTTAATAACAGTGAAAACAAGAATGAACATACAACATTTATATTAAAAGATAGATCATTATATATGAAGAAGAATGATTCAGAAGAATTTAAAATAGGGGATTTAGTTAGTAGCATTGAATTAACTTCTTTAACAGAAGGAGGATTAATAAATAATTTCAAAAATGCTAATGCCATCAAAATTGAAATTAAATTTGATACTAAAAATAATACACCATATAAAGTAAGCAATATATTAACCTTTAGAAATAAAAATTAATTTTGGATGGAGGTGAATTAGATGAAAAAATTTAAAAGTACAAAAAAATATAGCTTTTTTGTTATAGTTACAATTTTAATAATTAGTATGGTAGGAATGCTAGTTTACGGAAATACATATAAAGAGCAATTCACAATTAATGCAAATTATAATTTGAGTGAATTAAAACATGGAGAAACAGAAGATATTAAATATACAATAACACCAAAACCAATTAAGTTTAAAGATAATGTAGAAAAAGATGTTGTTTTAGTGTTAGACACATCTCAAACTGTTAATGAAAGTTATGGTGATATATCAACTGCTGCACAGACTTTCGTTACAAATATATTAGGAAAACAATATAAAAATTTAAAAGTAGGTGTAGTATGCTACAATGAAAAAGCAGAAATATTACATGGATTTGACAATTCTACTTACTCTATTAATAATGATATAAAAAAATGTTATCAGAATTACAATATTAAGAGTGGTAATCATCTTGGAACTAACGTTGGAGATGCATTTAGATTAGCTATATCTATGTTAGGTAAGGACAGTAATCCTAATAAAGAAAAAATTGTTATATTTATGTCTAATGGTAAACCTAATGCTTATACAGGAAAGTTTTATAAGGGTCACGAAAGTACATTGACTGAAAATCAGATTAATTCATTAAAAAATATAGCTTGCAAAAGATTATATGATATAACAAGCTTAAATGGAAATGAAAATGAATTAGGAAAATCCTCTTTAAAGAATGAAAAAATTATTAATAAAATAGATAATTATAAAGAGTATTTTTATAATCCAGAGAGTTTAGATGAATATAGAAAGCAAGATTTTCAAAAGAGGGGATTAAGAACAAATACTGATAATGATAAAAGTAAATTTAATAATTTGATTCTTAATGAGTATAAAATTACCAATGCTGATAGTTATATAAATAAAATTTATGGTAACCCATATTGTATAAATGTATGTCCTCCTAATAACCAGGGTGGAAAAAATGCAATATGTTATTATATGGGATCAGAAATTGGTTATGCATATTCATTGAAAATGGCAAAAGAAATGAAAGATTTAGGGATATCAACTTACCCTATATATTTTGATACTAAATCAAAAGATAGTAAACAGAGAGAAAATACTATGAAATTAATATCAAAATTTGCAGGTAACCATGAAGATGATGATGTTACTAGTGTAAATACAGTTTATTCAAATGATATAACAGAATCATTAAAGAAAGTTTTTAAAGATCTTGATAAGAATATAAAGGAATCTTATTCAGTTAATGATGCAAAATTAACTATAAATATACCTGAGGGGTTAGAGGTAGAATCTATAAATTATTCAGGAAAAACAATAAAAATAAATAAGGAAGATTTAAATGATGGAAAATATGAATTACCACTAGATAATTTAAGTTATAAACTTAATGAAAGAAAAACTGCTTATATTTATAATGGTAATCCATTTGAAATAGAAATTACTGTAAAAGGAGTAAATACAAGTGGTCATGATCAAAACTGCACTATAACTGGAGATGTTTATTCTAAATCAATAGAAAATGGTGAGAAAACTGACCTACCTAATCTAAACATAAATGTTAAAAGTGGATTTCAGGTTGAAATTACAGTTAAGGATTTTATAGGAAATGTTGGGGAAAAATATGATAGTAATAATATAAAACTTGAAGGTAATTCCTTTAACTTCATTCAAGATACAAAAAGATTGATTGGAGATGGAAATGCAAATATTTCTGTTAAGGGTATGCCAGAAAATAAAGATGAAGATTATTGGATTAAAACTTGGTTTACTAAAGGAGAGAGCACAGAAGAAATAGAGCCAAAAGAATTTAAATTAAATAATATAAATTCTGATATAGATTTAGATAAAGCTAATAATTTAACTTACCAGTCTTATAATGTAGATAATTTAGCTACAACAGATGATGAGGATAAATGGAACAATAGAGATATAGTTTTTTCTAAAAAGCAAAACAAAGGTATTTTGCCAGCAAACACAATAGCAACTGATCCTTATGTAGGATTTACTAAAGATAACAATGATAAAGCGTACTTAGATATAAATAGTGATCATGTTAAATTAACTTATAAAGGAAAGAATTTAACTTATAAAGGAAATGTAGAAAAAGATTATTTTTGGAAAAAATATACATGTTCTCAATGGAGTGATGGAGAAAATAATATATATTATTATCCTGATAATTGGTATAAAATAAATGTTGGAATGTGGACAACGGTATGGGAAGTTGAGAATAATAGAAAATATACCTTTAAACATAACAAAATTTTTTATGATGAAATGGATATTGGAGGAGAATGTGCTTTAAGATATCCTGGATTTCAGTATAAGGAAGCAGATAAGTATTGGGGATATATAAAGCCAAAAGAATCAGGATGGTATCTGTTTGGTACATATTCAGATGATGGATCAAGATTTAGTATAACTAAAGATGGGAAAACTTATGAATTATCTAAAAGTAATTTTGGATTGAATAATGATGGGGGACATTGGTATATAGGACAAGAACGCAGTAATTTTAAAGTTCATGGCTCCTCTTTTTATAGTTCATTTACTCCAATACATTTAGATAAAGATAAATATTACCCTATCCAGTTAGAGTATTTTAACTGGGGAGGTAACGGTTGTTTTAAATTAGGATATTGTAGACTTGATAATTATAAAAATAATGAAAATGCACAAAATGTTTTAGGAACTTTAAGTAAAGTTGTACAAAATGAAAATTATAAATATGATAAAGACTTTAAGAGTATTTTTCAACAAAATAGTAAACATTATATCAATGATAATATTATAAATAAATATTTAAATGATATTCAGTGGATAGGAAGTTCAGGAAAAAATGAAGAGGCTTTTACTTTGTACCCATCAAAGAGTAATGAGCCTGCTGATATTGCTGATGAAGTTTTTGAAGGTAAATCAGGAGTTAAGTTTCCAAAAGAAAATGGCATATATACAATACATTATGAGATTATAACTAGAAAAAAAGGTGATGAAAAACCTATAGAGGGTACAAATGGTACTATTCTTCAATCCGGTGAATATGGAAAATTTGAAGTTAAGGATTTATTAGACACTAGTATAAGTGTAGTTGGTTCTAATAATCAAAAAGAAATTTATTTAAATGAAGAAGCTAAGGCTGTTTACAAAATGAATCCAAATGAGATAAAAGCTGAAGATATTATAAGAGATGGAAGAAGTTTTCCTAAGGAAATAAAATTAACAGAAATAAAAATTGATGGTATGCTTCCAAGTGGAATGAAGTTTAATGAGAATAATAATCCTTCAACAAATCTAGGAACTGAAAGTGATGGAGAAAGAAGATTTTCTACTGATAAACTTACTGATATAACTTATACTTTAGAAAATGGGGTTTATAAAGGATCAGAATTGAGCAAAGATATAAATGTAAATATAGAATCAAATGGACCTTTTGAATTTAAATCAAGTGAAAATAAGGTTGGGTTTAAGCTTAATTATGAATATAAAACAACTAACCTTATGTTTGAAGAGTTTAAAGGAACTTCAGTAAGTGCTAGTGAACCAACTAAAATAGAGAAGTTTGGTATTTTAGATTCTGCATCATCTGATAATATAAAGGATTCTAGGGAAGGGGTACAAGTTGTTAATGGCATACCTCTTAAAATTGCTATATTAGCAGATGTTAAATCACCTAATTCTATTATTGACTTAGGGTTTAATTCCCAAAATATAAAATTATCTAAAGATACAGAGCCGCAATTTAAGATTAAAATTTATAATAAAGGAAATTTAATTAATAGCGAAAAAGAATTTACTATTGATAAATTAGAAGGAAGCTTAATTGAGGGATTAAATAGTGGAATTAAAATTTCAGGTTTAGATGTTGGAGAAAAAGTAATAGTTATAGAATTAATTCCTAATAACATAGAAATTAATAATAGTGCCTTATTAAAAACAAAAGTTGAAAATAGTAATGATAAAGAACATTTAGCTAAGCTTGATTATGCAGAAATGCCAGATGTATTTTAATCTAAAAGAAAAATAAGATCACATAACTTAATTTGTGGTCTTATTTTTGTATTTATCAATAAGCTTTAGAGCATAATATATTTAATTAAGACTTAAAAATAAGATTAATATAGAAATACTTTAGTATTATTTAATAAAAAGTGAATATTTATTTATAACTAGGAAAATAAAGGGAATATTTTATTGAAAAGCTTTATTATTACAAATAATATGTAAGATATATATAATAAAATAAAAAATGTATGTATTAATATGAAAAGTACAACTAATAAGTATATACTATATTGCATGAAAATAAGTGAATTATTTCTTGCAAATATTATATAATATGATGTTAAAAAATCAGTTGTGAACTTTTGAGATTTATTTTATGCATTTTGTTGACAAGCTTTCTTTCATAGATTATAATAAATAAAAATTAAACAAAACGGAATATAAACAAACTCGTATAAGCTTTGAATAAGGCAAGGCGTTTCTACCGGAAACCTTAAATTTCCGTCTATGAGTGAATTTGATATACTATAGGTGTACTATAAGCATATTAACTTCACTTGGGAGTTATTATGCTTTTTTTGAAAATAAAATTTCATCTTTTGTGTATATTTGCAAGTTTGCTTTCAAAAAATAAGTAGAAGTTTAAAAGGTAGAAATACGGAAAAACATTTAATTGTACGTAAATAACTTAAAGATAGTGTGTGGAGGCGATAGTATGGCAAGAATATTAAAAACAGCATATACATTTGATGATGTATTACTAGTACCAAACAAATCAGAGGTCCTACCTAATGAGGTTTCTTTAAAAACTCAATTAACTAAAAAAATTCAATTAAATATTCCATTAATGAGTGCAAGTATGGATACAGTTACTGAATCTAAAATGGCAATAGCTATGGCTAGAGAAGGTGGAATAGGAATAATCCATAAAAACATGACAATAGAAGATCAAGCAAGAGAAGTTGATAGAGTAAAAAGACAAGAAAATGGAGTAATAACAGATCCAATATTCTTATCAGAAGATCACACAGTAAGAGAAGCTTTAGATTTAATGGCTCAATACAGAATTTCAGGAGTTCCTGTAACAAGAGAAGGAAAACTAGTTGGAATCATAACAAACAGAGACATAGTATTTGAAACAAACTACGATAAAAAAGTTTCAGAAGTTATGACAAAAAGTCCATTAGTTACTGCGAAGGAAGGAACTACATTAACTGAAGCATTAGAAATATTAAAGCAACATAAAATAGAAAAGCTTCCTTTAGTTGATGATGAAAATAATCTAAAAGGACTTATAACTATAAAAGATATAGAAAAAGCTAAAGCTTTCCCAAATGCAGCTAAAGATGAAAAAGGAAGACTTTTATGTGGGGCTTCAATCGGTGTAACTAATGATATGATGGAAAGAGTAGATGCAGTAGTTAAAGCAAAGGTTGACGTTATTGTTTTAGATACAGCTCATGGTCATTCAAAAGGAGTTATTGAAGGAGTTAAGAGAATAAAAGCTAAATATCCTGAACTTCAAGTAATAGCTGGTAACATAGCTACACCAGAGGCTGTAAGAGATTTAGCAGAAGCAGGTGCAGATTGTGTTAAAGTAGGTATAGGACCTGGATCAATATGTACTACAAGAATAGTTGCAGGTGTTGGGGTTCCTCAATTAACAGCAGTTATGGATTGTGCTGAAGAAGGTAAAAAATTAGGAATACCAGTAATAGCTGACGGTGGATTAAAATATTCAGGGGATATAGTTAAGGCTTTAGCAGCTGGAGCTTGTGCAGCTATGATGGGATCAATCTTTGCAGGATGTGAAGAAGCACCAGGAGCTATAGAAATATATCAAGGTAGAAGCTATAAAGTTTACAGAGGAATGGGTTCACTTGGAGCAATGGCTAAAGGATCAAGTGATAGATATTTCCAAAATGGTACTAAGAAATTCGTTCCAGAAGGTGTAGAAGGAAGAATTGCTTACAAAGGACATTTAGCAGATACTATCTATCAACTAATAGGTGGAATAAAATCAGGAATGGGTTACTTAGGAGCACCAACTTTAGAAAATTTATATGAAAATGCTAATTTTGTTGTTCAAACTTCAGCAGGATTTAGAGAAAGTCACCCTCATGATATAAACATAACTAAGGAAGCACCAAACTACAGTGTTAACCAATAATTAGATTAAACGCTTCAGCAAAATGTTAAAATATATATTAAGTTTTAACATTTTGTTGAATATATCTTTATACATAAACGGAAAATGAAATTGTGGAGGAAAGCAAATGAGAGATTTAGTTTTAGTTGTCGACTTTGGTGGACAATATAATCAATTAATAGCTAGAAGAGTTAGAGAATGTGGAGTTTATTGCGAAATAATACCTTACACATATAGCATAGAAAAAATAAAAGAAAAGAATCCAAAGGGAATAATATTCACTGGTGGACCAAACTCAGTTTATGGAGAAAACACTCCTACATTAGACAAAGAAATATTCAACTTAAATGTTCCTGTATTAGGAATATGTTATGGAGATCAATTAATGGCACATCTTTTAGGTGGAAAAGTTGATACTGCTCCAGTAAGAGAATATGGAAAAACTAATGTAACTTTAGATAATTCATCAAAATTATTTGCTGGAATAGAAGCAGATGAAACTTGTTGGATGAGTCACACTGATTACATAGCAGAAGCACCAGAAGGATTCAAAATCATAGCTCATACAGATGTTTGTCCAGTAGCGGCTATGGAAAACGAAGAAAGAAGACTTTATGGAGTTCAATTCCATCCAGAAGTTGAGCACACTCCATTTGGTCAAAACATGATGAGAAATTTCCTTTACAATATATGTGGATTAGAAAATTCTTGGTCAATGGCTTCTTTCGCAGAAGAAAAAATAGCTGAAATCAAGAAAATAGTTGGAGATAAAAAATTAATATGTGCATTATCAGGTGGAGTTGATTCATCAGTTGCAGCTGTTATGGTTCACAAGGCTGTAGGTAAGCAATTAACTTGTATCTTTGTTGACCACGGTCTATTAAGAAAAGATGAGGGAGATCAAGTAGAAAAAATCTTCAAAGAAGGTTTTGATATGAACCTTATCAGAGTTAATGCTCAAGATAGATTCTTAGGTAAATTAAAAGGAGTTTCAGATCCAGAAACTAAGAGAAAGATAATCGGAGAAGAATTCATAAGAGTATTTGAAGAAGAAGCTGGAAAATTAGGAGACATTAAATTCTTAGTTCAAGGAACAATTTATCCAGACGTTGTTGAAAGTGGAACAGATACTTCAGCAGTAATTAAGAGTCACCACAATGTTGGAGGACTTCCAGAAGATATGGAATTCTCATTAATAGAGCCATTAAGAGAATTATTCAAAGATGAAGTAAGAGCTGTAGGAGAAGAATTAGGAATTCCTCACCACTTAGTATGGAGACAGCCATTCCCAGGACCAGGCTTAGCTATAAGAGTTCTAGGAGAAGTAACTGAAGATAAATTAGAAGTTGTTAGAGAAGCTGACGCTATATTCAGAGAAGAAATAGCTTTAGCAGGTCTTGAAAGTGAAATATGGCAATACTTCGCAGTATTACCTAACATTCAATCAGTTGGTGTTATGGGAGACGAAAGAACTTACTGCCACACTGTAGGATTAAGAGCAGTTACATCATCAGACGGAATGACTTCAAACTGGGCTCATATACCATATGAAGTTATAGATAAGGTTTCAAGAAGAATTGTAAATGAAGTTAAGGGAGTTAACAGAATTGTTTACGATGTAACTTCAAAACCACCAGCAACTATCGAGTGGGAATAATATAAATAATTAATTCAGATAGGTATTAATCCTATCTGAATTTTAATATAATTTATCTGGTTAAAAATTCTTAATAGGTCTAAATCAGATAAAATTTAAGTATCCAAACTAATCAAAAGATATATAAATTTTTATTACGGATAAATAGGCAGTCATTTTAATATGATTGTCTATTTATCTTGTTATAATCAATAAAAACATATGCCTTTTACAAAGGGCTTTAATAATATTTTGTGGATAATTTAGAGTTTTAATTTTAGTGGATAATTTTATATTTATAAATTACTTAATTACTTATAATTTAAAATAAAAAAGTAGCTATGAAAATTCATGGCTACTTTTTCTTTTATATAAATGTTTTATTTTGCTGATTTCTTTTGTAAAGCTTGGAATAAAGCTATTACTCCAATTGCTACAATTATTAAAACTATAAATACTGAAAATCCTTGTGAATATCCAGCAAATCCTGATCTGTTTAGGAATGATGCCATTACAGGAGGTATTAAGAATCCACCTAAAGCACCTAATCCACCAATCCATCCTGAAGCTCCACCCATTGCCTCTGGAACTGCGTTAGGAACTATTTTAAATACTGCTGCGTTTGCAACTCCCATACCAATAGCAAGTAAGATTATACCTATTATTGCTAAAGTCATAGTTGAAGCAAAAGTCATACAAATTGCACCTATAAGTGCTATTCCTAGAGAAACTATAGTAGTTATTTCACCACCATTTTTATCAGCAACTTTTCCACCATATATTCTAGTTAATGAAGTTAATATAGAATATAAAGCTGTTAAAAGACCTGCAACTTTCATATTTAATCCGAAATAAGTCATCCAGTAGTTAGGGAACCAACCTGTTAATGCTAAGAATCCACCGAAAGTTGTGAAATAGATAAATACTAAAGCCCAAGTTTTCCATGACTTAGCTGATATTAAAAGTGTTTCACTTGCTTTTCCCTTAGGGAATAATTCTTGACCATACTCTTTTGATGCTATTTCCTTAGCTTCATCTTTATTTATTCCTTTGTCAACAAGTTGGAAGTACCAAGCGTTTTGACCTATTTTTATGTAAATTACAGTACCAACTATTAAGAATATTAACCAAGCTAAGTAAGAACCAGGTAATCCTAATAGAGGAAGTGCTAAGTTTGGAATTAATAATGCAAATATTCCAGGTGCTAAGTTACCAACACCACCATATATTCCTAAAGCTACACCTTGTTTGCTTTTTGGGAACCAATATGATGCTTGGCTGACACCAACAGAGAATGTTGCTATACCACATCCAGATAATAGTCCAAGTGCAAATAATAAATAATAATATTGATTTAAGTTATCACTAAAGAAAGCTAATACTATGTATAAACCACCCATACCTATTATTGATAAAAGTAGTAAAACTATAAGTGGCTTTCTCCCACCAGTTGTGTCAACCCATGCTGAAAAAGGTATTCTAAGTAAAGAACCTGATAAGTTAGGGGCTGCAATAAGTAATGCTAATAACACTGGATTAAGGTTTATGAAAGCTTCTTTAAATACTGCAGAAGTTGGTCCATAAAGAGAAACTGCTGCAAAACCTATGAAGAAACCTAATGTAGCTCCTATTAATCCACGATTTGGATTACCTTTAAGATTTAAGTTTTTCATCTCATTCACTCCGTTTTTTCTTTGATTGTTAATTTTTTAACTCTGAAATTTATAATTATCTAATAAATACTTTGAAAGTATATCATCAAATAAAAGAATAAACTGTAACTTTTATCACGAAAATAAAAATAATTTTATAGTAACAAATTACTAGAATTTCATATTATATATATTATTATCTTTAAAA